>OCVV012891109.1_pt1 | contig 28547 bp, 21 predicted proteins | sample 1539721 | NCBI WGS metagenome assembly OCVV01 (sample SAMN02144230, study PRJEB22623) | gut metagenome | biome: sheep rumen | host: Ovis aries | place: New Zealand | reverse complement strand
AATACTTAAGTATGAATCAAAAAATCAGAAAGACAGCGCTGCTGATGGGTGCGTGCTCTTTGTTGGGCGTGTACTCACCTGTAATGGCCGCTAACCCCGAGGTATCGGTGGAGGCTGTTCAGCAGACAACGAAGAAGGTCACGGGTACCGTCAGAGACTCACAGGGTCCCGTGATTGGTGCGAGTGTTGTTGAGAAAGGAACGACCAATGGTGTCGTTACTGATTTCGACGGTAACTTTACACTTAACGTGAAGCCAGGTGCAACCCTGGTGATCTCTTACATCGGCTACACCACTCAGGAGGTGGCAGTGGGCAATCAGTCAAACTTCAACATCACCCTGCTGGAGGACAACGCCCAGCTGGAGGAGGTGGTAGTTGTAGGTTACGGTGTCCAGAAGAAGAAACTGGTTACCGGTGCCACTGTTCAGGTAAAGGGTGACGAACTTGCCAAACTGAATACGACTACCGTGTTGGGTGCTATGCAAAGTAATACCCCAGGTATGCAAATCGTTCAGAGTTCTGGTCAGCCAGGTCAATCAAGTTATAAAGTAAACATCCGTGGTGTAGGTACCATTGGAAACTCTGCTCCCTTGTATGTAATCGATGGCTTTGCAGGTGGAGACATCAACTCTCTGAACCCCAGTGATATTGAGAGCATCGACGTGCTGAAGGATGCTGCCTCCGCAGCCATCTATGGTGCTCGTGCTGCCAATGGTGTCGTGCTGATTACTACTAAGCAAGGTAAAGCGGGTAAAGTTCAGATTAACTATGACGGCTATGTTGGCTGGCAGTATCTTTACAAGCGTCCGGACGTATTAGGGGCTAAAGACTACATGTATGCATACGACTTGATGAGTTATAATACGAATGGTACTACTAATAACTGGCAGTCCATGCTTCCTGAATATGAATGGGAAATGCTACAAAATGGTTGGGATGGCACTAACTGGATAGACCAGACTTACCATAAGGGTGCAGTCAAGACAAACCATGCCATCAACGTCAATGGAGGTAATGACATGTCGAAATTCTCAATGGGATTCGCATACACTAAGCAGGATGGTATCTTTGGAGACGAGCGCCAGTCTAAGTTTGAACGCTATAATGTACGTATCAACTCTGATCACGTGCTTTATAAGGTAAAAGATTTGGAAGTCATTAAGATAGGAGAGAATCTTACGTGGAACCATACAGGAAATAGTGGTATTGCAACAGGTACCATGTATTGGAATAACATGCACGACTTGCTTATTGCTTCTCCTTTACTGTTGCCTTACGATCAGGAAGGACGTTATTACGATCAGACTTCTATGGCTAAGGAAGGTTGGACTCTGGCTCCTGGTACTGCCGTCAACCCATTAATTAACATCAACCGTACTGCTCAAGGTTTGAGTGAAAGTAAGTCTTATAGTTTGAACATGAATGCGTATTTGGAAGTACAGCCAATAAAAGATTTGAAATGGCGTTCTCAGTTCAGTTACCGCCAAGGTAATAGTACTTATCGTGCTTATACTATGACTTATGTCAATGCAACCAACTCTGCAAACGTTGAGACTGTATCCCAGAACATGAGTACCGGGTCAAATTTCGCATGGGAGAATACCATTTCTTATCGCCTCTTGGCAGGCAAGCATACTGCTGATTTCGTTGTAGGTCAGTCTATTGAGAAGAACTCCTATGGTATGGATATGAAGGCAAAGTCTGCTTACACAATCTTCCCGGAGTCTTGGAAGAATGCTTACCTAAGCAATACGAACCCACAAGCGCTGACTGATATTATCAGCAATGGTGGTTTTGGTGGAAATCCTTCAGGTGACAGTTCTTTGGCATCTTTCTTCGGTCGTGCCAGTTACAACTACGATGAGAAATATATGGCACAGTTTACTCTCCGTACCGATGGTAGTTCTAATTTCAAAGAAGGTAAGCGCTGGGGTACCTTCCCCTCTGCATCTGTTGGTTGGGTGATCACTAATGAGCCATTCATGGAGAAGACCAGGAGTTGGCTCGACTTCTTGAAGATTCGTGCATCTTGGGGTCAGAATGGTAACTGTAATATTTCTAATTTCCAATATCTCACCTCATTCTCTTTTGACGTATCTAATGGATACTTCTTTGGCGATCCAAACACAGTTGTCGGACAGACTCTGGGTGGTTATGCAAATGTGCTGAAGAACGAAGATGTTACTTGGGAGACTTCCGAGCAGTGGAATATCGGTCTCGATGCCCGTTTCCTGAACAGTCGTCTTGGTTTGACCTTTGACTGGTATGTGAAGAAGACCAAGGACTGGTTGGTACAGGCTCCTATCTTGGCAGTTTATGGATTGAACGCTCCTTATGTTAATGGTGGTGATGTTAAGAACACTGGTTTCGAACTTGGTCTTACATGGAACGACCGCATAGGTAAGGATTTCTCATATGGCGCAGGTGTCAACTTTGCCTATAATAAGAATAAGGTAACCCGTATCGCTAACTCTGAGGGTATTATCCATGGTCCGGCAAATGTATTGCTACAGGGTGCTACCGAAATTTACCGTGCAGAAGTTGGTCAGCCTATTGGCTATTTTTATGGTATGAAGACTGCTGGCGTATTCCAGAATCAAGCACAGATTAATCAGTGGCTACAGACTTATACCGACGAGATTCATGGTACACCCAAACCTGGTGATCTTATTTATGTTGATACCACAGGTGATAATATTGTTAATCTTGATGACCGTACCAAGATTGGTGACCCACATCCAGATTGCACACTCGGTTTCAATGTGCATGCCGAGTATAAAGGCTTTGATTTCTCCGTAACAGGTAATGGATCCTTCGGTCAGCAGGTAGTTCGAAATTCCAATAACGGACCTTCCTCTGTAGATAACATGTCAAAGCGTATCATCTATGGATCTTGGAAGGGCGAAGGCACCAGTAATTCACTTCCAAAGTTGACCAGCATTGGTGACATCAACTATAGCACCTTCTCTTCTATTTGGGTAGAGGACGCTGACTATGTACGTATTCAGAACGTGACACTGGGATATGATTTCAAGCGCCTTTGGAAGACCTGTCCATTCTCTCAACTCCGCCTTTATGTGGCCGCAGAGAACCTGTTTACCTTCACTGGCTATACAGGAATGGATCCTGAAGTCGGTGCATCAGGAAGTGATGGCTATACATGGGGACAGGGTATTGACTGCGGATTCTATCCTGTGCCAAGAACTTATATGGTAGGTGTTAACATTAAATTTTAAACGGACGCAATTATGAAAAAAATATATTTATTGGCTCTGACCTCCGTCTTTGCACTGACAGGATGTAACGATTTCCTGGACTCAGAAAACTATACTGGCAAGGATAGTAGAAACTTCCCCACATCAGAGCAGGACGTAACCCAGATGGTGTCAGCCGTTTATGCGGCATCTTTCAATAGTCCGCTGCTGGGTAATGACGTATCGCCCTATTTCTATTTTGCCAATTTGGCCGCAGATGATCAGTTAGGAGGTGGCAGTGAGTCGACGGATAAGTCAACTACGGCTCTTGACTTCATGATGTATAATAAGGATACTGATGGTGAGGCTCAATGGACGGCTTGTTATTCAGCCATCGCACGTGCTAACTCCGCTTTGGCAAGTATTGACAATGTGGCAAATGAAGAACTTCGTAACCAGACAAAAGGTGAGTTACAGGTACTCCGTGCCTACAATTACTTCATACTGGCACAGATGTTCGGAAACGTTCCAATGCTGGACTCTGCTCCTGATAATATCGATGAGGCAAATATTGCCCCTACACAGGTAAAAGCCGAGGAAATCTATAAAAAGATTGCCAGTGACTTGTACAATGCAGCAGAGATAATGCCTGCCTATAAGTATGGCTCTGGTAGTTTGCAGTATGGTCATGTAACTCGTTGGGCTGCCGAGGCACTGCTTGCCCGTGCTTTCCTTTTCTATACTGGTTTTTATGAAAAGAGCACCATGCCGACTGACGAGGCAAATAATGTTCCTGCCGAGATTACAAAAGCAATGGTTGTAGAGAAACTGGAAGACTGTATCAAGAACTCGGGTCACGGATTGGTGGCAGACTACCGCTCTCTTTGGGCATATGCAAATGCCAAGACCAAATATAGTGATGTTACATCTGCAAACGACATCGCCTGTGCTACAGGTTGTCCAACGAACTGGAATGATGACAATGTGGAGAATGTGATGGCGATTGCGTTCACATATCTGTCAGAATGGAGTGGCACACAACTTCACCTGACTAATCAGTATGCCTTGTTCTGTGGTATTCGCTCTACATCTGGGTCTGACGACAAGAAGTATGATAAAGGCACCCCTGGTAGCGTATATCCCTTTGGTACAGGTTGGGGTGTAGGTCCTGTTTCTGCAAGCCTTGTAAGTGACTGGAAGGCTGCTGAGCCTAACGACCCGCGTCGTGACTATTCTATTCTGACCAAGCCTGATGATTATGATTACACCAACGAGTCTGAACAAATGCAGGCGACTCCTTACCATCAGAAAAAAGTCTGTGCTGTCCGCAGTGAGGGGTACTATACTTTTGGCGCAGAACAATTTGGTAGTGGTGAGAAGGGACACTTCCAGGCTTCTCATCCACAGGATTTGATTCTTATTCGTTTCGCAGATATCCTGCTGATGCACTCTGAGTTGACAGAGACTACGGACGGTATCAATCAGGTACGTGCTCGTGTAGGACTCCCACCAATCGCAGGTTACTCTTTACAGGCACTTCAAAACGAGCGTCGTTGGGAACTTGCGTTCGAGGGACTGCGTTGGGGTGATATCCGTCGTTGGCATATTGCTCCCCAGTGCCTTGACAAACAATTAGGTCAGGCTATCTACAATAACAACTCTGCCACACCAACAACCAACACTCCACAGGGTGGCGGATATTCTGCACGTTACAATGCCACTCAGGGCTTCTTCCGTATTCCACAGACTCAGATCGACCTTTCTGCTGGTGCTTACGTACAGAATGCAGGCTGGGAAGGTACTTCTGGACGTTATACAGGATGGCAGTAATAATTACTTAAAATTATGAGAATTGATATGAAGAAAATATTATTGGGCATGATGGCAGTGGCAATGCTTGCCTCATGTAATCCGACAGAAAAGAGTTTTGACATGAATGCCAAATCATACTCGTCTGAAGACTTGTCAAGTATTGTGACATTTATTCAGACAGATGAAAATGGTAATGTTCAGACCGATGGAAACTATTTCACTTATACTACAAATCCTGCTACGGTAGTGTCTATTATAGCACTACGTGCCGATGGTAGTGAGAATATCCTTGCAACTGGTGCTACTGGCTCGTTTACCTATGCTCCTTCTCGTGGCTCTGACCCTCAGCAAACTTTCTATATTCGCGCTCTGAATGCTGATGGTACAACTTCAACAGGGGAAACTACAGTAACAGTATATGTTCCTGGAGAATTGGAGCCTGCCGTAAAAGTATTGGCATCTGATGTTTATGGAAGTAAAGTCTGGAAATGGGATACTTCTGTATCTGGCACCTGCTGGGGTAATATGGGTTACTGCGGTGGAAAAGGATCTGATGTTGGTCTTGCCGGCAATGGTCAATGGTGGGGCGTTGCTTCTGAAGAGGAGTTCCTAACACAAGAGAAGCATGCTGCAGATGGCTTTATTGGAGATGAAAGTATGGATGCAACTATGGTCATTGGCGATGATGGTACTATCAAGTGTTATGATGCTGCAGGCAATCAGATTCGAAGTGGTTCATTTACCGTAGAGAATTATGATCCGTCAGATCCGGATGCATGGAAAGTTGGTAACCTTGTTACAACTGCTGGCGCCATTCTTTGGCCTTACCAGATTAACTGGAAAGACAATGGCTTTGACCCATATCCCACTACATTTGAGATATGCTACTTGACTGCCGACAAGATGACCCTCGTTTATCCTGATGGTGGCGACTTCGGTGCTCTTGGTAACTGGGGTGAAGCGACTTATTGGCACTTTACAAGTACAACAGACCAAACTGGTATGGTTGCTGGATATGACAACGGTAAAGACTGGACTTGGGACACTTCTGTCTCTGGTACTTGCTGGGGTAACATGGGTTACTGCGGTGGAAATGGATCTGATGTTGGTACTACTGGTAACGGTCAATGGTGGGGCGTTGCTTCTGAAGAGGAATTCCTAACACAAGAGAAGCATGCTGCAGATGGCTTTATTGGAGATGAAAGTATGGATGCATATATGACTTTCTCTCCTGATGGTCTGATTAGTTCTTATGACGCTAGCGGAACTCAAATTCGTAAAGGAACCTTTGAGTTAGAAACTATTGTCGATAATCCATGGAAGGTTGCTAATCTGAATACGACTCCTGGTGCCATTTTGTGGCCCTACCAGATTAACTGGAAAGACAACGGATTCGATGCATATCCAACGACTTTCGAGGTTGTTTATCTGACATCTGATAAGATGACACTCGTTTATCCTGATGGCGGCGACTTCGGTGCTCTTGGCAACTGGGGTGAAGCAACTTATTGGCACTTCAAGGCAAAGTAACTCCCCCAATCCCTCTTATATTCTACCGCCCCGCATCCTCATCCGATGCGGGGCGGTTTTGTTTTCCTTTTCGTAAGTTTTTCTTGGAAAGTTTGGAGGATATTTGGAAAGTTTGTATCTTTGCAAACAAGATAAAAAATAAAATAGAATCATGAACTCTACAACATCCATTTCCACTACCAACAATTATTGGAATATGCTAAAGCATTTAAGTGATGATGTAAAAATAGACCTCATCACCTTATTGTCAAGTTCTTTAAAGGAAAAGACTAAGAAATCTATTCCCGCCAGCAGGTTCTATGGAATTTGGGGGGATGATGGGATGACAGATGAGGAATTCGTTAATGAACTAAAGTCATTACGCAACTTTAAAAAAGATATCATAGACTTATGAGCCATTTGGATTATTTACTTGATACAAATATATGTGCTTTCTATCTTCGAGGAAAGTATCATGTTGACAAACAAATAGATAAAGTCGGATGGAATCATTGCTATATATCAGAGATAACAATGCTTGAATTGAAAATGGGGGCGGAGTTGTCTTTACAACGTGATGGTATAGACAGGGTACCCCAACTGAATCAATTTTTAGATGAAATAAAGGTGCTTCCCATCAATAATGCTATTGAAATTGCAGCATATGAAAAGATACGTTTACGCTTAGCAGGAACTCCTTGTGATGATAACTTTGATCTTTTGATAGCTTGTACTGCAATAGCAAATGACATGGTGTGTGTAACTGACAACACTAAAGATTTTCATCGTTTCAATAAAATTCGTTTGGAGAATTGGGTGAATCGCTAATAAGCGAGTTCTTCCCCCTTTTATAACTACCGCCCCTCATCCTCATCCGATGCGGGGCGGTTTCTTGTATCAACACTTTTGAAACTTATGGTAGGAAGATGCGCTCCAACTTACCTTCATAGGTAGGTATAGCCAAACGGATGGTGTCCAACTGAACGGTATCGGGAAGGAGGATACTGACGAAGCGACGACTGGTATAATACTGGGGAACCCCACACTGGTCGTGCAATAGCCGAAAGACTGCCGTATATGTCTGGTCACCATTCAACCGGATAGTATCCTGAGCCAGTCCAACCGACTGTGTCCCATCATTATCATCTGCCTGTCCTGTCTTGAGCAACAGTCCAAGGTTAAGATATTTTCCTTTCTTACTGAGCCATGCGCTCTCCACACCCACAGGGTCTTCGGGTTGTTCATCCAGCTTCCAATGTTCCTTTGCCCTCAAAGTGGGGACGGCACCCAAAGATACGGGTTCTGCCGTTGTCTCTGTCACCTTATTATAATATAAGAGGGCACGATAGACGGTATCAGGAGTCTCTATCCATTTAGCGATGGTAGGAAGGACAAAGGTGTATTGGGTTCCGTCATCCAGTGTGAAAGATGTAGCCTCCTTATTACTATTAATAGAAAGTTCCACCAGTTCTGCCTGCATCAGCGAGTACTTGCCCTTTCCCTTGTCATAGCTGTCAGTGGTGCAGCTCATCAAATTGACAATTGACAATTGGCAATTGGCAATGATGAAAAGTCTAAGCAGTCGTTTCATGGGCGGCAAGATAGTTACGCAAAGGGTTAGCATACATGGTTAGCAGGCGTTCCCGCAGAAAAGCCTCATCCTTGTTGGGGATATTGATTTTTGCCAGTTGCCCGGCAAGGTACTCATTAAACCGTTGCACATCAGCATCAGCATACTGGTCAGCATAAGTCTTGTTTCCTTCCAGCTCATCCAAGGCAATATAGTTACAGGGATAGAGGCGGTAGTGGCTGTGTATCTCCTTATCCATGCGCTCGGCAACCGCTTTGAAGAACTCATTCTTGGGAAGGTCCTTCACTTCGTCAAGCCATTGATTAATAGGAGTACCGCAATGATAGTGTACCCTACCCTTATAGCCAAAGATACCCGTCTTCATATTATCAAGATCATCCTGCTTGCTCTTCTTGAAGCCCGGGTTATCACGTTTCTGCTGGAACTCCTGCGCTTTCAGATAGTCACAGGGGTCATACTCATAACTTATTGTCAGAGGGACGATATTAAGAGGTGTGAGGTGAGAGGTAAGAGGTGAGAGACGGTCTACCTCCGCTCCCATGGCAAGCATCTTCAGCACCGACTCCTGGGTACGGTCGTCTGAGTCCTTTGCCCTGCCCTCCCGTTGTGCTATCCATATATTCTCCTTTTTCTGGGTAACGGCATAATGGATATAGCTGCTCATTAACTGACTGCTGCGCATCATCTCATGCGCTGTCAAGCCACGACGCACGGTGAACGCCTTGTTCATACGCACCAGTCGCTTGATCCACGGATAGATCAACAGGTTATCACCAATACCAATCTCTACCGTTGTAGGATAGCCATGTTTGTTGAGTAGCACATCCAGGAAAGCGGAGTCAAGCACGATGTCACGATGGTTGCTGACAAACGTGTATCTCTCTTGAGTAGTGAGTGGTGAGTGGTGAGAAGTGAGAGAATTGTCGTCGAAAGTGAGACCGTCCGTATATTTACGGACGAAATACCAGACGACGGGTTTCATGAACCGGAGCTGGAAGTCCAGCGGTGTCTTCACACCGATAAAGGCAAGTCGCAACAAGCCATTACGTATAGATTTTGGCAACCAGGGCACGAATCCCTTCAGCAACAGAGAGAACTGACGGTCGTTTATCAGTTCCTCGAAAGCCTGTTTCATCTCTCCCTCAACATAAGGGCGAATCTCATCAAACTCTGCTGGTATATTCATCTTTTAGAATTGGTTTTCAACAATATCTGTCAGAACATCCGTCATACTCAATCCCGCAGCCTTTACCTGCTGAGGTATGAAACTGGTGGCTGTCATGCCTGGAGTGGTATTGATCTCCAACATATTTATCTTACCCTCTGGAGAGATGATATAATCAATACGGATGATACCGTTACAGCGAAGGATATCATAGATATGACTGGTAATCTCTCGCACACGGCGGGCGACATTCTCAGGAATACGGGCAGGGGTAATCTCCTGCACCTGACCATTATACTTGGCATTATAGTCAAAGAACTCATTCTGGGTGACGACCTCTGTAATGGGGAACGGCACGGACTTCTCCTTGGTCTTGTAGATACCCATGGTGATCTCCGTACCATCCAGATACTGTTCTACCATCACCTCTGGGCTCTCCATCATCGCCTTACGGATGGCAGGAGCAAGCTGGTCTTTCTCCTTTACCTTCGACACACCAAAGGACGAGCCATCGGCAGCAGGCTTCACGAAACAAGGCATGCCGATACGCTGTTCTATCTCGTCGTCACTGACCAGTTCCTCATAACCTTTGCGAATCAGCAGGGAGTCTGCGACGGCAACACCATAGCCACGAAGATACTGGTTGAGCACGAATTTGTCGAACGTCATCGCCTCCACCAAGACGCCACTGGTACTATAAGGTACGCGCACCAGATCAAAATAGCCCTGCATGATACCATTCTCTCCCGGTGTACCATGGATGGTGATATAGGCATAGTCAAAACGCTTCGCCTTTCCATTCTCTACAAACGAGAAGTCGTTGCGGTCGATACGGGCTGTCGTACCGTCACGAAGTTCCACATTCCACTCCTGTCCTTTCACATCGACAATATACACATCATATCGTTCTTTGTCGAAGAACGAATAGAGACCTTGGGCTGAGCGCAATGATACGTCGTGCTCAGAAGAATCACCACCACAGACGATGGCTATCACACGTTTTTCCTTTTTCATCTTATTTCGTTATTTTTATTATTTCGATATTCCGATATTTCGATATTTCGATATTTCGTTATTCCGAGATTATGAAATCCCGAGATTGCGACCGTAATTCCGCCATTTATCAACCAGTGCCGCCATGTCATCGGCAAGTTCGGACGTGAAGTCCATCTGTTCACCAGTAGCGGGATGGACGAAGCCCAGTGTCTTGGCATGTAATGCCTGACGGTTGCAGAGCTTAAAACAGTTCTGGATATATGCCTTATAGGAGGCTGTACGCTCTCCACGCAGGACCTCCGTCCCCCCATAGCGTTCATCACCAAAGAGCGGATGCCCTATATGCTTCATGTGTGCCCTGATCTGATGGGTACGCCCTGTCTCCAGACGGCACTCCACCAAGGTCACATAGCCGTAGCGCTCCAATACTTTGTAATGTGTGACGGCACTCTTGCCCATCTCAGAGCCGGGAGGGAACACTGCCATGCGGAGGCGGTCTTTCGGGTCACGTCCGATATTTCCCTCAATACGACCTGTATCCTCCGTGAAGTTACCCCATACCAATGCCTGATAGCTACGATGAGTGTCATGGTTGAAGAACTGTGCTCCCAGCTCTGTCTTTGCCTCAGGAGTCTTCGCGATGACCAGTAGTCCGCTGGTGTCCTTGTCTATACGATGCACCAAACCGACAGACGGGTCATTAGGATCGTAAGAGGGCAGATCACGCAGGTGCCACGCTATGGCATTGACTAATGTCCCGTGGAAGTTTCCACACCCCGGATGCACCACCAAGCCGGCAGGCTTATTGATCACCATCAGCTGGTCATCCTCATAGACAATATCCAATGGAATGTCCTCCGGTTCTATCGTCGTATCATAATGCGGACGGTCGAGCATCAAAGTGATAATATCACCCGGACGCACCTTATAGTTACTCTTGACAGGCTTTCCGTTGACTTGGATAAACCCAGCGTCAGCCGCTTTCTGGATACGGTTGCGAGAGGAATGCTGTACATGCTCCGACATATACTTGTCGATGCGGACCGGTTGCTGACCATGATCCACCTCCATCCGAAGATGTTCGTACAGGTCAGAGCGTCCCTCGTCATCATCCTCCATCAAGGAGATATCTTCCAGTTCCTCTATCATGGTGCAGTTACCTCCACAAACTCATCAACCTCGCCAGTCGTCGGTTGTTTCTCATTCATCCCCTCCATAGGGTCAGCCTCATAGGTCGGATCCACATAATCATACAATACGGAATCTTCCTCGTCATAGGAGCCTGTTCCTATCATCAGCGTCAGCGGGTAATCTATGGGAACACGGTCACCATTCGACACTCTCCTGCCGCGACAGATGATACCATAGACCCAGTCTTTCTCTCCCACCACCTTCTGAGGCTCAGTCAAGCGAAAGCCCATCGCCATCAGTTTCGCCTCAGCTTCACGGTAACTGGAGTTGTCAACAATATCCGGTATCGCAAAGGTGGGCGACGAGGGAGAGTTGACCGTCACGTATATAGCATGACCTGCCTTCACCTTCGTTCCGGCCCCTGGAGTCTGCGCCAGGATACAGTCGGCAGGCATCGTCTTCTGATAACCAGAGTCACTGACAATGATATTCAGCCCTTCCTCCTCCAACAGAAGTCGTGCCTTGTGATAGGACATCCCTTTCAATTCGGGTACGGCAATTCCCTCACCATGATGAGTATAGAGGTCCAGTCCGAACTTCACAGCGACACAAAGCAGTACGATGACAACTGCCATGGCAAACAAGTTGAGAAGCACGTAATGACTGGCTATCTTATTCCAAATTTCCTTCACGTTCATTAATTATATATTAAGTCCTCACTTTTCTAAACGGCAAAAATACGAAGAATAATCGACAATGCCAAATAATCAACAAAAAAAATCGAGAGTTCACCTTACGGTTACTCCCGATATTTCTTCCATTTACTCTTTAAAAACAGAGATTACTTTCCGTGATGCTCTGAAGAAACGGTCAACTTCTTACGACCTTTTGCACGGCGAGAAGCCAATACACGGCGACCATTCTTTGTTGCCATACGCTCGCGGAAACCATGCTTGTTCACGCGGCGGCGATTGTGCGGCTGAAATGTTCTTTTCATTGTTATTTATCTTTTTTGTTGTTATTATTCCACGAATCGGGTTGCAAAAGTACACATAATTTTCGAAATACACAAGTTTTCCTTCATTAATTTTGGATTTTTCCCCTTTTATTAGTAATTTTGCACCCGCAAAACGAGAGATATACATTATTAAAATAGCTATTTTATATGATTAATTCACAAGACATTAAGAAAGGAACCGCTATCCGCATGGACGGTTCTATTTGGGTTTGCATCGATTTCCAGCATCGTAAGCCAGGTAAGGGTAACACCATCATGAACATCAAGATGAAGAATGTTACTGACGGTCGTGTCCTGGAGCGTCGTTACAACATCGGTGAGAAACTGGAGGATGTAGTTATCGAGCACCGTGACTACCAGTATCTTTATGAGGATCAGGAAGGACGTATCTTCATGAACCAGGAGAGCTTCGAGCAGATTCCCATCGCCAACGACCTCGTGATCGGTCACGAGTACATGAAGGAAGGTGACGTGGTATCTGTTGTCAGCGACACTACTGACGGTACTATTCTCTATGCCGAGATGCCAGTGAAGACCAACCTCCGTGTGACTCACTCTGAGCCAGGCATCAAGGGTGACACTGCCACCAACGCTACCAAGCCTGCTACACTGGAGACTGGCGTAGAGGTTCGCGTTCCCTTGTTCATCAACGAGGGCGACCTGATTCAGGTTGACACTCGTGACGGCAGCTACCTGAACCGCGTGAAGGAATAATGAAATATTCGATCATCGTCCCAGTATTTAATCGCCCCGACGAAGTGGACGAGTTGCTTGAGAGCCTATGCTCCCAAACACTGAAAGACTTTGAGGTAGTGATTGTTGAGGACGGGTCGGAAAAGACTTGCAAGGATGTTTGCGACAAGTACGCAAACATCCTTGATTTGCATTATTACTATAAGGACAACAGCGGTCCGGGACAAAGCCGCAACTATGGAGTGGAGCGTGCTCATGGCGAGTACGTCATTATTCTCGACTCTGACGTGGTACTGCCTGAGGGTTATTTGATGGCAATCAACTCTCAACTCTCAACTCTCAACTCTCAACTAACATGTTGGGGCGGTCCCGATGCTTCTCATCCCTCTTTCACTCCCGTACAGAAAGCCATCTCCTACTCGATGACCTCCTTCTTCACGACAGGTGGCATCCGAGGTGGCAAGAAGAAACTCGACAAGTTCTATCCCCGTTCCTTCAATATGGGTATCCGTCGGGATGTCTACCAGCAACTGGGCGGTTTCTCAAAGATGCGCTTCGGCGAGGATATCGACTTCAGTTACCGTATCATGGAGGCAGGCTATCAGCCACAGCTGTTCCCTGACGCATGGGTATGGCATAAGCGCCGTACGGATTTCCGCAAGTTCTTCCGACAGGTATATAACAGCGGTATTGCCCGCATCAATTTAGAGAAGCGCCACCCCGGCACCCTCAAGTTGGTACATCTGCTGCCTACTGTATTCACCGTCGGAGTGATTACACTGATTCTCATTTCTGCTGTCGGACGTGTCCTGATGCACTATGATGACGTACACCGTTGGTTCTGGCTCTGTGCCGCTCCCTGGTTACCGATTATACTCTACAGTCTTATTATTCTCATCGACTCCACCTTCCAGAACAAGAGTCTGAAAGTAGGACTCCTCAGCATCCCCGCTGCCTTCGTGCAACTGATGGGGTACGGACTGGGATTCATTGAGAGTTGGTGGAAACGATGTGTACTTAAACAAGACGAGTTTACTGCTTTCGAGAAGAATTTCTATTCATAAAAAAAAACAAACCACCCTTATTCTTTTTGTTATCAACGAGCATGGAAAAACTTAATATCAACCAGTGGGCGGAAGAAGACCGTCCACGGGAGAAGATGATGCGGCAGGGGGCTGATACCCTCAGCAACGCAGAACTATTGGCGATACTGATAGGTTCCGGTTCTGCCAAAGAGAGTGCCGTCGATCTGATGAAACACGTACTCAACGACTGCAACAACCATCTCAACACGTTAGGGAAGATGCCCATACATTCTTTGTGTAACTACAACGGTATCGGTGAGGCAAAGGCGATCTCCATCCTTGCTGCCTGCGAGTTAGGGAAACGGCGGCAGCTGGAGACTGCTGAGGAGCGCCCCGACTGTGGTACGGCAACCCGTATCTACAACCACATGCGCCCCGTGATGCAGGACCTGGACACGGAGGAGTTCTGGATTCTGCTGATGAACCAGAACTATAAACTCATCAAGAAGATGCGGGTCTCGCATGGTGGCATCACCGAGGTGGCTGTCGACATCCGTATCATCCTCAAGGAAGCTATCCTTGCCAATGCCACCATCCTCGCCGTCTGCCACAACCATCCTTCGGGTAACCTGCGTCCCAGCAAGGAGGACGACCACCTGACGGAGAACCTGCAGAAAGCATGCAGGGTGATGCGCATCCATTTCCTCGACCATGTCATCGTGACGGATGGGTATTATTACAGCTACCACGAGGAGGGACGCATCTGAGCGTTTTGCAATCTGGTTGCAGAAAACGGTATTTTTTCTCCGCTTGCAATCAGGTTGCGAAACTCTTTCCATACCTTTGCAGTCAGAAAACAAAAAATAGCAAAGGTATGTCACACGAACATCATCATCACGAGTGCTGTGAACATGAGCATCATCACGAACATCATCATGAGCACCATCACGAGCATCATCATGAGCATAGCTCAAAGCAGCAACTGACACTCATCATCCTAACCACCATCCTTCTGGTGGCAGCCGTCATCATTGAGAAAAACAGCAACCTGCCTACCTGGCAGCTGCTGTTGGTATATCTTGTCCCCTACCTGCTCATCGGACATGACACATTGAAAGAGGCAGTAGAGGGTGTGATGCATGGGGATGCCTTTAACGAGCACTTCCTCATGTCCGTTGCCACCATCGGTGCACTCTGCATCGGTTTCCTGCCCGGAGCAGAGACACAGTTCCCTGAGGCGGTCTTCGTCATGCTCTTCTTCCAAGTCGGTGAACTCTTCGAGGGCTATGCCGAGGGAAAGAGCCGTGAGAGTATCGCCCACCTCATGGACATCCGTCCGGACGTAGCTCATGTAGAGGTGAGGGGCGAGAGGTTAGAGGTGAGGGACATGAATCCCGACCAAGTGGCGGTTGGTAATGTCATCGTGATTCGCCCCGGTGAGAAAGTGCCCCTTGACGGTGTTGTCATTGAAGGCTCCACCGCCTTGAACACTACCGCCCTGACAGGAGAGAGCATACCTCGGGAGATCGGCATTGACGATGAAGTCATCTCCGGCTGTGTCAACCTCTCCGGTGTCATTAAGGTACGCACGACGAAAAATTTTGGGGAGAGTACCGTTTCTAAGATTATCGAGTTGGTGGAGCATGCCACGGAGCATCAGTCAAAGAGTGAGGCTTTCATCACCAGATTTGCCCGTGTCTATACCCCTATCGTGGTCTTTGCCGCTATTGCCCTCGCCATTCTCCCACCCCTTATCCTCTTCCTCACCACCCACCTCTCACCGCTCACCTCTTTCCCGACATGGCTGTACCGCGCCTTGCTGTTCCTCGTTGTCTCTTGCCCCTGTGCGCTGGTTATCAGCGTGCCCCTCACCTTCTTCGGGGGTATCGGCGGAGCTTCCCGGCATGGTATCCTCATCAAGGGTGCCAACATGATGGATCTGCTCGCCAAGGCACAGACCGTCATCTTCGACAAGACGGGAACACTGACCCACGGACAGTTTGCCGTGGAGGCAGTACACCCGGACTCCTGTGATGAGCACCAGCTGCTGCACCTCGCCGCCCATGTGGAACATTTCTCTACCCACCCCATCGGTGCCGCACTCCGTGACGCTTTCCCTGACGAGGCGACAGACGGCTGCCGTCTTTCCGATGTTGAGGAGATTGCCGGACAGGGTATCAAGGCTAATGTGGAAGGTAAGATTGTTTGTGTCGGTAACACCAAGATGATAGATGCCGTCGGAGCCAAATGCCACGACTGCCCACGTTGTGGGCATGAACACCAATCTGTTACGGGGACTATCATCCATGTAGCCATTGACGGTGTCTATGCCGGGCATATCGTCATCAACGACAAGATCAAGGAGGACAGCGCCGAGGCTGTCAGACTGTTGAAAGAGTTAGGGGTCAGCAAGACCGTTATGCTGACTGGCGACCGTGAGGCGGTGGCATCTCATGTCGCCCAGCAACTGCAACTCGACGAGTATCATGCCGAACTGCTCCCTGCTGACAAGGTTGCCTATATGGAACAGTTCTCAACTCTCAACTCTCAACTCTCAACCCTATTCGTCGGTGACGGTATCAACGACGCTCCCGTCCTTGCCCGTGCCGATGTCGGCATCGCCATGGGAGGACTGGGCAGTGACGCTGCCATCGAGGCTGCCGACGTGGTACTGATGGACGACCATCCCTCGAAGATAGCCCTTGCCATCCACATTGCCCGCCGTACCCTTCGCATCGCCCGTCAGAACGTATGGCTTGCTATCGGCATTAAGGTCGCCGTCCTTATCCTTGCCACCTTCGGTCTCGCCACCATGTGGCTCGCCGTCTTCGCTGATGTCGGTGTCACCGTCCTTGCCGTCCTCAATGCGATGCGGGCACTGCAAAAATAAGTTACTTGGGATATAAAAAGAAAAGCAAGCTTTCCTTTTGCATTTCACTCGTTTTTTCGTAATTTTGCCATTAAATATGGCGAAGTTACTACAACTCGGCATAAAAAACAAATGAATTTGTTTTGTTCTGCTCTCGTTTTTTCGTAATTTTGCAGTCAGATAATACAGCAAGAGATGACACAAGAAGAAAAAACGCTACTGGAGGAACGGATTGTTGACGTGCTGAAGACCGTCTACGACCCGGAGATTCCTGTGAATATCTATGACCTCGGCATGATTTACAAAATCGATGTCCAGGAGGATGCCTCTGTGGAACTTGACATGACCTTCACAGCACCCAACTGCCCTGCTGCCGACTTTATATTAGAAGATGTACGCACGAAGGTGGAGGGGGTGGCTGGTATCACCTCCGCCAATGTCAACCTCGTCTTCGAGCCTGCCTGGGACCAGAGCATGATGAGCGAGGAGGCACGTGTAGAACTGGGACTGGACTGATAAAGGTAAGAAAGTAAAAAGGTAAAAAAAGTGAAGAACGTCTATTTCCTTTCCGATGCCCACCTTGGGTCGCTTGCCATTCCGCATCAGCGTATGCAGGAACGGCGGTTGGTTCGCTTTCTCGACAGTATCAAGGAGAAAGCGGGGGCTGTCTATCTGCTGGGCGACATGTTCGACTTCTGGTACGAATATAAATATGTGGTACCTAAAGGGTTCACCCGTTTCCTCGGCAAACTGTCTGAGTTGACGGACATGGGTGTAGAGGTGCATTACTTTACTGGTAACCATGACATCTGGGCATACGAATACCTGGAGAAGGAATGTGGAGTCATCCTGCATAAGAAGCCAGAGACCACGGAGATCTACGGTAAGGAGTTCTTCCTTGCCCATGGCGACGGGATGGGCGACCCCAACAGGTCGTTCAAGGTGATCCGTGCTATCTTCCATAACAAGGTATGCCAATGGCTGTTCTCCGCCCTCCATCCCCGTTGGGGCATCAGTTTCGGACTGACATGGGCTAAGCACAGCTATATCAAGCACAAGGAAACGGACGATGTCCACTATATGGGTGATGACAAAGAACATCTGGTGCTCTTTGCCAAAGACTATATCGAGGACCATCCCGACATCGACTACTTCATCTTCGGGCACCGCCATATCGAGCTCGACATCAAACTGGCACGCCATACCCGTCTGATGATTCTCGGTGACTGGATCAGCCAGTTCACCTATGCCGTCTTCGATGGGGAACACATGTTCCTGGAGGAATACGTAGAGGGCGAGAGCCAACCATAAGAATACCTAACCCCAAAAATGATGAATTACTTTAAACTAATCCTCACCACCCTCCTACTACTGGTCATCACCAGTTGTAGCCAACAGCCGCCGAGGCATGTCATCGGCATCTCCCAATGCTCCGGTGATATCTGGCGTGACAAGCAGAATGCGGAGTTGCGCATGGGTGCCTATATCCAAGGTGATGTGGAACTACGGTTCGCCTCTGCCTACGACAGTGACCAACGGCAGATCCAGCAGATAGACAGTCTGATCGCCACAGGCATCGACCTGCTGATCGTGGCTCCTAACCAGGTGGCGACAATCTCACCCGCCATCGACCGTGCCTATGACAAGGGCATTCCCGTCATCGTCTTCGAGCGTAAGACCAATTCCCGGAAATACACCGCCTTCATCAGTGCCGACAACTATGAGATGGGACGTACGATGGGAGAACACATCGCCCGGCAACTGAAGGGGAAAGGGAATATCCTCGAGATCAAGGGACTCAAGGACTCCTCCCCTGCCATCGAGCGTCATAACGGTTTCATGGAGGCGTTGAGCCACTACCCGCAGATACAACTCATAGACACCCTGCAGGGCGACTGGACAGAGGAGAGCGGCTACACGGCTGTTAAAAACTATCAAGGTGACCTCAGCCATATCGATTTCGTTTTCGCACAAAACGACCGCATGGCGATGGGTGCCCGCAAAGCTATGAAAGAGAAAGGCATTACCTATCCCACCAAATTCTGTGGTATCGACGGTCTGCCGGGCAAAGGTGGGGGCATCGAACTGGTCCGCGACTCCCTGCTGGATGCCAGCTATATCTATCCTACCCATGGCGACCAGCTCATCCAACTCGCCATCAATATCCTTGAGGACAAGCCATACGAGAAAGAGAACCTCCTGAAATCGGCACTCGTCACTCGTGACAATGCCAATGTGCTCTTGATGGAGAGTGAGGAGACCATGCGGCAGACGGCATACCTCGATCAGTTGCATGAGAAAGCAGACACCTACCTGCAACAGCTCGGCACCCAGCGTGCCATCACCATCCTCATGGCGGTTATTATCCTGATCATCACTGCCAGCGCCGTTATCATCATTATGGACATGCGCCGCCGGCACCGACTGGAGCGACAAGCTTTCTCCATGGTCGTGAATGTTCCTGCCGAGGAAAATACTCCTACCCCAGTTCTGACGGAGGTCACTCAAGAGGAGAAAGGTCAGATAGAGGCAGACAATGATGCCCGCTTCCTGGAACGTCTGCGACAGCAGGTACAGGAGCAGATGGCAAACAGTGACTTCAGCGTCGAGGATCTGGCAGCACAGATGGGAGTCAGCCGTGTGCAACTTTACCGCAAAGTAAAGACACAGACGGGTCGTACTCCTGTGGACATCATCCGCCTGAGCCGTCTCAACCGCAGTAAGATTCTGCTACAGGCCACCGACCTCTCCGTGAGTGAGATAGCCTATCAGGTAGGCTTCACGGCACCCAGTTACTTCACCAAATGTTTCAAGGAGGAGTTCGGAATGTTACCCGGTGACACGAGGAAATCCTAATAAAAATCGTTCAATGACTAACAAAAATGTTACATTGAACGATTTTTTTAGTTCTTTGAAACATCTGTTTTATCCTCCGTCTATAAATAGAAGTACTTTTGCAGCAGTTAACAATAGTACTAACCAAATTAACAAGCAAATGAAACAAACAAAGAGACTGATTGTGAGTTTCTTCTCCTTGCTTCTTTGTACAATAATGTACGCGCAAGAGATTGGCGGTAATGTCGTCGATGCCACAGGTGAGCCTGTCATCGGTGCCACCGTCATGGAGAAAGGAACGTCAAACGGAACTGTTACCGATTTCGACGGTAACTTCAAGTTGAAGGTGGCTGCTGGTAAGACACTGACCTTCTCTTACATCGGCCTTCAGACCCAGGAGTTGCCTGCTGCTGATGGCATGAAAGTCACCATGCAAGACGATGCCCTGGCATTGAACGAGGTGGTCGTAACGGGTTATACCACCCAGCGTAAGGCTGACCTGACGGGTGCCGTCTCTGTTGTCAGTGTTGGCGAGCTTGCCAAGCAGAACGAGAACAACCCCATCAAGGCGATGCAGGGACGTGTCCCTGGCATGAACATCTCTGCTGACGGTGCTCCCTCTGGTTCTGCCACTGTCCGCATCCGTGGTATCGGTACCCTGAACAACAACGATCCTCTTTACATCATCGATGGTGTCCCCACGAAGGCTGGAATGCATGAGTTGAATGGTAACGACATTGAGTCTATTCAGGTATTGAAGGATGCCGCCTCTGCCTCTATCTATGGTAGCCGTGCAGCCAATGGTGTCATCATCATCACCACCAAGAAGGGTAAGGAAGGTAAGATAAAGATTGACTTCGATGCCAGCATCTCCGTCCAGACCTATGCCCATAAGATGGAAGTGCTCAATGCCAAGGAGTTCGGAAAGGTCATGTGGCAGGGATATGTCAATGACGGTCTCGACCCCAACCAGAACGGTTTAGGTTATCGTTACGACTGGGGCTATAATGCCCAGGGTGTTCCCACCCTCAACGGTATCACGATGAATAAATACCTCGATGTCGCAGGCACCACTCCCGCCGCCGACACCGATTGGTTCAAGGAGACCACCCGTACGGGTCTTATCCAGCAGTATAACGTATCGCTGAGCAGCGGTTCCGAGAGAAGTTCCTCTTTCTTCTCCGTCGGTTACTATGGCAACAAGGGTATCATCAAGCAGTCCGACTTCAACCGTATCTCTGCCCGTATCAACACAGAGTATAAGTTGCTGAAGATAAAGGATCTGGATGTCATCACCATTGGTGAGCACTTCACCTTGAACCGTACCAGTGAGGTACAGGCTCCTGGCGGTTTCCTCCAGAACGTGTTGCAGTTCAACCCCTCACTGCCCGTCCGCACGACCAACGGTGACTATGCCGGTCCGGTAGGTGGCTATCCTGACCGTGAGAACCCGCTGGCACGCCTCGACCGTAATTCTGACAACCGCTATACCTACTGGCGTTTGTTCGGAGACGCTTATATCGACATCAATCCCCTGAAAGACTTCCATATCCGCTCTTCTTTCGGACTTGACTATAGTCAGAAGGAGCAGCGCATCTTCACCTACCCTGTCACTGAGGGTACGGTGGCAAACCCCATTAATGGTGTGGAAGGCAAGCAGGAACACTGGACCAAATGGATGTGGAACGCCATTGCAACCTACAACCTGGAGATTGGCAAACACCGCGGTGATGCCATGGTCGGTATGGAGATCAACCGTGAGGACGACAAATGGTTCAGTGGCAAGAAATACGACTATGCCATTCTGAATCCTGACTATATGTGGCCAAACGCCGGTGTCGGTGAGGCTGAGGCATACGGTAATGGCGGTGGTTTCACCCTGGTATCTTTCTTCGGAAAAGTGAACTACACCTACGATGACAAGTATATGGCATCTTTCACCATCCGTCACGACGGTTCAAGCCGTTTCGGTAAGAACCACCGCTATGGTACATTCCCCTCTGTCTCTGCCGGTTGGCGTATCAATCAGGAGAAGTTCCTGAAGGACGTGTCATGGATTGACAACCTGAAGCTCCGTGCCTCTTGGGGTCAGACGGGTAACCAGGAGATAGACAATATCGCCCGTTACACCATCTTCGAGAGTAACTATGGTGAGGCAGGCTTCGGTGGACAAAGTTACGGAACCAGTTACGACATCGCTGGAACCAACGGTGGTCAGCAGTTGCCGAGTGGTTTCAAGCGTAACCAGTTGGGTAATGACGACCTGAAATGGGAGACCACCACACAGACCAACCTCGGTCTTGACTTCGGTCTCTTCCGTAATGCGCTCTACGGCTCTTTCGAGTGGTATTACAAAAAGACCAAGGACATCCTGGTTTACATGCCGGGTATCGGTGTGATGGGTGAAGGCTCCAGCCAGTGGATCAATGCCGGTGAGATGCTTAACAAGGGTATCGAGTTCAACCTCGGCTATCGTGGTGATATCGGTCATTTCTCATACGATGTGACAGGTAATATCGGTACCTATCGTAATGAGATCACGAAGATTCCAGAGACACTGGCAGCCAACGGCACTTTCGGTGGCAATGGTGTGAAGAGTGTCATCGGTCATCCTATGGGTGCTCAGGTGGGTTATGTATATGATGGTATCTTCAAGAGTCAGGCTGAGATCGACAACCACGCACAGCAGGACGGTGCCGGACTGGGACGCATCCGCTGGAAGGACCTCAACAAAGACGGGGTCATCAACGAGAAAGACCAGGACTGGATCTATTCTCCAGTACCTGACTTCACATGGGGTCTCAACATCTACCTACAGTATAAGGACTTCGACTTCACCATGTTCTGGCAGGGTGCCCAAGGTGTTGATGTGATCAGCGACCTGAAGAAAGAGACCGACCTCTGGAGTGGTCTGAACATCTCGAACCTGAACAAGGGACGCCGTCTGCTTGACGCATGGAGCCCTGCTAATCCCGGCTCTAACATCCCTGCTGTCAGCACGATGGATAATAATAATGAGAAGCGTGTGTCCACCTATTTCGTGGAGAACGGCTCCTATGCCAAGTTGCGTACCATCCAGTTGGGTTACAACTTCCCCAAGAGCATCTGCGAGAAGATTCACCTCTCACGCCTTCGTATGTATCTCTCCGCCCAGAACCTGCTGACCATCAAGAGCAAGAACTTTACGGGCGTTGATCCTGAGAATGCCAACTTCGGCTATCCTATTCCTCTCAACGTAACGTTTGGTCTCAATGTATCATTCTAAATCAAAGCGAATCATGAAAAAGCTATTATATATCATCTGTGCCGTCAGCATGGCATGCACTTTCACTGCCTGCGACAAAATCCTTGATGAGCACACCCCGCAGGGCACGCTGAGCGACGAGCAGGCAAAGACCCCTGAGAACGCCGAGGCGATGGTGGTGTCTGCCTATGCTATCTTCACCACTGCCGAGGACATCAACTCTTCCTTCTCCATGTGGAACTTCGACGTGCGTTCCGACGATGCCTACAAAGGGGGCTCGGGAACCAGCGACGGTGACGTGTTCCACCAGCTGGAGGTAGAGCAAGGTATTCTCACCACCAACTGGAACCTCAACGATATCTGGGTACGTCTGTATAACTCCCTGTCTCGTGTCAACAGTGCCATCGCACTGCTCAACACCACTGGTGATGACTACCAGATGAAGAACCAGCGTCTTGCCGAGATGAAATTCCTGCGCGCCTATGCCCATTTCCTGTTGAAACGCCTTTTCAAGAACATCCCCTTCGTGGTGAATGAGAACCTGAGCTATCAGGAGTATAACGAACTCTCCAACACCGAGTACACGAACGACGAGGGATGGCAACTGATCATCAACGACCTCATGGAGGCATATAACACACTGCCTGTCACCCAGGCTGACAAAGGCCGTCCCACCAAGGCTGCCGCTGCCGCCTTCCTTGCCAAGGTATATCTTTACAAGGCTTACCGTCAGGACGATGCCAATAGTCATCAGGTGACCTCTATCAACCAGCAGGACTTGGAGAAAGTCATTGAGTTCACCAATCCCTCCCTCTATGGCAACTACGGACTGGAGACTGACATCCATAACAATTTCCGCCCTGAGGAGCAGTATGAGAACGGCATCGAGAGTATATGGGCTATCCAGTATTCCCGCAACGACGGCTCCACCTATGGTAACCTGAACTGGAGCTATGGACTGATTCCACCCAATATCCCTGGGGCTACCGATGGCGGTACCGACTTCTACAAACCCTCACAGAACCTTGTGAATGCCTTCCATACTGGTGATGACGGTCTGCCTCTGTTCGACACGTTCAACCAGAAGGACTACGACATGACCGCTGACAACGCTGACCCTCGTCTGTTCCTCACCGTGGGAATGCCAGGGCTTCCCTATATGTTCAACAAGAACTACATGATGGACAAGAGCAGTATCTGGAGCCGTTCTAACGGAGGCTACGGCTACTATGTGACACTGAAGCAGAACGTAGACCCCGCCCTCATTGGCGAGTATCTCATCAAGGGCTCTTACTGGGCAAGCTCCATGAACCGTATCGTGTTCCGCTATGCCGACGTGCTGCTGATGCGTGCTGAGGCGTATGCACAACTGGGACAACCCGATCAGGCTGTCAACCTGATCAACCAGCTCCGCACCCGTGCCGCTGGCAGTACCCAGATGATCTCCAACTATCAGAGTGCCTACGGTGTCAAGATGTATGTGGCTAATTACAAGGGCACTTACACGAAGGACGCTGCCGTCAGGATGGTCAAGATGGAACGCCGTCTGGAACTTGCCATGGAGTCCGAGCGTTTCTTCGACCTCGTACGCTGGGGCGATGCCGCTACCGTTATCAACAAGTACTATGCTGAGGAAATCGACAATAACGCCTTCTATGGTGAGGCACATTTCACAGCCAACAAGAACGAGTACCTGCCCATCCCCTTCCAGCAGCTCTCTGCCTCTAACGGACATTATACGCAGAATATTGGCAACTGGTAATTGAATGTTTATAGTTTAAAGATTATAGAAATATGAAAACGAAGATATTAAATATAATAGGTGCACTGCTCATCGTCCTGGGCTTTACCGCCTGCAGCGATGACCATACCAGCGACCTGCGTCTCAGCGGCGACTGCATGGTGGAGGCTTTCGCACTCGACGGCTACGAGGGTACTATCGACCTCACTACACGGACCATCACCGTACGCCTTCCTGAGGTTTACGACACTTCGGCAATGAAGGTCACCACACTCAGCATCTCCAATGGTGCTGCCGCTAACATCAGCATGGGACAGACCCTTAACATGAGTGCTGCCAAGGTGCTTCATGTCACCAATGGGGATGTTGTCCTCGACTGGACTATCAATGTGTTGCGTGACGAGGCCCGTATCTACCAGTTCGTTGCCAATGACATCTATCAGGGAACCATCGACCAGAACGCCAAGACGATTACCATCTATGTGCCTGCTTCTGTCGATGTCACCAATATCGTACCTACCATCGTCTATAGCGACAATGCGACGATCACCCCTGCAACGGGTATCGCACAGGACTTCTCACAGCCTGTCACCTATACCGTGACCAACAATACTGCTGTGACGGAATATACCGTAACGGTCATCGCCATCGACAAGGCTAAGGCACTCTTCATCGGTGCCGCTTCCTCGATGGACGACCTCGATCCTGAGGCGAAGGCTGCCTGCACATGGATGATGAGTAATGTGGAGGGTACACTCTATGCGTCGTTCGCTGACCTCCATGCCGGCACCATCGACCTCTCTGAGTGTAAGATCATGTGGTGGCACTATCATAAGGACGGCGGTGTCGACGGTCACGACCAGTTCGTTGCCAACGCCCCGGAGGCTCTGGAGGCTAAGAACGAGATTCGTCAGTTCTACGAGAACGGCGGTGCCCTGTTCCTCACCCGTTACGCCACCAACCTCGCATCGTTCATCGGTGTCACCGGTGACGACGAGTGGACGACACCAAATAACTGCTGGGGACAGGATGAGGATAAGGCAGAGCTATGCGGTGGTCCTTGGGAGTTCCGTATCTGGGACGGTCAGACGGGTCACGCTATGTTCCAGGATCTTATTGCCGGCGACCAGGCAGGTCATGTTTACACCACCGATGCCGGTTACCACATCACCAACTCTACCGCCCAATACCATATCGGTACGGACTGGGGAGACTACCCCGACCATGCCGCTTGGGAGGCTCGCACCGGTGGAACCATCCTCGGTGTCGGCGGTGACGGTGCCATCGTCGCATGGGAGTATCCTGCCCACGACGGCAAGGGTGGTGTCATCTGTATCGGCTCCGGCTGCTACGACTGGTACTCTTACACCTTCGAGGCTGGCTATGTGGAGAACTTCCACAAGAACGTAGCCACCATGACAAAGAACGCTATCAATTACTTAACGAAATAATCCATTATGAAGACAAAGATATTTTCAATATTCGCCCTCATGCTGTCAGCCATCGTGCTGACGGCATGCAGCGAGGACAGCTTCGGACCAGATCCTGAAAAGGACTGGGCAGGAACGACCGCCTTCTTCAACTCTGCTGACGAGAAGGGTTTCCTCACCTACTACTCTCCCACTCTCGGACGCTGTGGTGACCCCATGCCGTTCTACGACCAGAAGGCGGGCGAGTTCAAGGTGCTCTATCTGCAGGAGTACGACAATAACGGTCCCTGCTACCATCCCTTCTGGGGTATCAGCACCAAGGACGGTGCCAACTACGACATGATCGGTGAGGTACTGCCTGTAGGGGCTTCCACGGCACTGCAGGATGCTTCCCTCGGTACGGGATGCGCTGTCTATAACGAGTCCGACCAGCTCTATTACATCTATTATACGGGCTATAACGTGCTGCTGCCCAACCGTGAGGTAGTGATGCGCGCCACCTCTCCCGACTTCAAGACATGGACGAAGGATGAGGAGTGGCAGCTGAAGGGCAGCGACTATGGCTTCTCTGCCAAGGACTTCCGTGACCCACAGGTGTTCAAGGTCGACGACGGCACATGGCGCATGGTCATCGCCAGCAACCTGAAGTTTGCCGAGTTCAAGTCCACCGACCTCAAGAACTGGGAGCACGTAGGACAGTTCCCCATGATCTGGGACCGTATGTGTGAGTGTCCTGACATCTTCAAGATGGGTGACTACTGGTATCTGGTCTACAGCGAGGCATACCGTGCCCCTTGGAGCCGTAAGGTGAAGTATATGATGGCAAGGAGTTACGACGACCTGAAGGCATGCTTCAACGACCCGGGTGCCCACTGGCCGCAGGACGGCAAGGAGGGTGTGCTCGACAGCCGTGCCTTCTATGCCGGAAAGACTGCCTCCAACGGTACCGACCGCTACATCTGGGGATGGTGCCCCTACCGTGTCGGTTCCACTGTCTTCGAGAAGAACATCAACGTGGGTGCTGACGGTGAGCCCGCATGGGCTGGCGCACTGGTCTGCCACAAGATCATCCAGCATGCAGATGGTACACTCACCGTGGGTGAGGTTCCTGCCATGGCTGCTAAGTATGACAAGGAGCAACCTGTCACCGTGATGGACAGTAACGGCTATAACAACGGTACCCTTTCCGGTGACGGTGCCTATGTGCTCTTCAACCGCCTGGGTGCTCACAACCACATCTCCATGACCGTCAAGACCAGCAACAACTGGGATAAGTTCGGTATCTCCGTGGTTCGTGGCTCTGACTCCGAGAAATACTACACCATCGTGGTCAACCCCGAGGGTGAGGACTGGCGCAAGATCAACTTCGAGGAGGAGGGTGAGAACGGCAAAGGCTTCATCGAGGGTATCGACGGTTACGGCTTTGCACGTCCCGCTGACAACACGTATGACATCGACATCTATACCGACAACAGCGTGCTGGTGATGTATATCAACGACAATGTCGCCTACACCCAGCGTATCTACGGTATCCAGAAGAACTGCTGGAGCATCAACAACTACGGTGGCTCCATCAGTGTCAGTGACGTGGAAGTCTCACAATATTGATTAGTTAGTTTTGGTTAATAGTTAGTAGTTCTCGCAGAGGTGAGGAGATTGTTTCAGGATAACATTTTTAGTACTAACCATTAAATACGCGAAAGAATATGAAAAAACAATTACTCACATTATTCATGATGCTGGCAGCCGTTACTGCCTCAGCACAGATTGTACTATGGAATGGAGATGATAAGGAAGTGGACTCAGACGGTGGATTCTGGAACCGTGCTGATCCTACTGTAATAGAAGATGGAAGCAATAAGTGTCTGAAAGCAACCTTGAAAGCCAATCCTGGTGGTTGGGATCAAGAGCATCACAATATCGCACTGCCTGTTGGTGATGCTGATTTCAAAGGATTGCGTCGCCTGACTTTCCGAATGAAAATGGAAGATAAGCACAACGTGATGGTGCAATTGGAAGGTAAGGATGGTGCATATAATGTAAAACGTATCTTCTGGTATGACACTCCAGGCGAATGGCAGACCATGGTCTATGAATACAGTGTTGGTCCTGACGAGGACAAAATTACTGATACAAACAACAACGTCATTGCTATTTGGCCTTATGAAGAAACAGCCGATGGTGAGGGTAAAACCATTTGTATTGACGATATCCAGTTAGAGGGTCCTATGCTGAAAGATGGTGCTGCTATCCGTACGCTGGCTGATGGTTCACTGACCTCCAAGCAGGTTGAG
>OCVV011322040.1_pt1 | contig 28552 bp, 21 predicted proteins | sample 1539721 | NCBI WGS metagenome assembly OCVV01 (sample SAMN02144230, study PRJEB22623) | gut metagenome | biome: sheep rumen | host: Ovis aries | place: New Zealand | reverse complement strand
CGTTCACCAAAGCGTCAAGGTCTTCCCTCGACATTACAACCAGTTGGTTGCCTAAGATCCTATTATCAGATTGCATAATCACGTTTTTTTGAAGTGAAAGTTTTGTTTGTTATCTCTCATTCGCTCGATGTCTTATGCACGGATCCCTTTGCATTTCAGATTTTATGAAGTGTCGCGTCCGACAATCCTGTAACCTGAGGCACCGTCACGAAATCGAATGCAAAATTAGAATGCTGCAAGCTCCAAGAAGAAAATCACATCAAAAACCAACCATTTTTGCCCTGACATTTCAAAATTGGTTCTAATGAGGAGGTCAATTAGAACCAACAATTGAGGAATCTGCTTACAGAGGCAATTATAATCGCTTTATGAATTTGGTCGTACTTTAAAAGAGGTTAAAGGAGCGTAAAAAGTGAGAGAAATCGCTATTAAGTGAGATTAAACGTTAAATATAGCCTTGTTTTGCATTTTATTTCAAGGAAAATGTGTACCTTTGTGCTCATAACAATTAAAAAATGTATCATGGACAAAGACATCAACCGCATTAAAGTGGTTCTTGCGGAGAAAAAGAAGACAAACAAATGGTTGGCCGAACAACTTGGTTGTGCCCCCACTACAGTTTCAAAGTGGTGCACCAATGTTTGCCAACCTCCGATGGAGACTTATCTGAAAATTGCAAAATTGCTTGATGTTGAACTGACTGAACTTGTAAGAAAGAATTAATATGTTCAAAGTTTCGTGGGATAGAGAAACTGGAGGAGTGAAACTGAGCTCACTGGTTGGGAAAGATACAGTGAGTATTTCTCCCCGTCCAGTGTTCTATGAAGAGTTGAATCTTCTTGGACTTAACACTCTGGGATGGCAATACCCTGAGTGCGAAGAGCCACTGCTATGGGCATGCAACAAGGAGTATTACTATCGTGGCGACTTGGTTTTTGAGGCCAAGGATGCCAATATCTATGATAAGGCAACCATCATTCTCCAGCCGGGCAAAGAAAAATTGAAGCTGAAGCCTGTGGATATGAAGAAGATGTTGGAGCGCAATAAAGAGCAGATGTTCTTGTGTGAGAGTGAGGCCATAGAGTTTATCCGCGACGTGTTCGACACTTATAGTGGTGCTAATCGCCTGTCGGAGAAATACAAGTCCAATCAGTTGGATTTTGAGGTAATTGCCGAGAAGCAGGAGAAACAGCAGAAACAGAAGATGGCCATCGTGAAGGAAGACTGCGACAGCTTTGACATTATGCCTCTAAGCGAAGCCGAGAAACAAGGAAAGAAAGTACTTAAAGCCACCAAGATTGACTATTTCCTTGCCTCTTTCTCTGGTGGTAAGGATAGTCAGGTAGTGCTCGACCTGTGTACTCGTGCGCTTCCTCCAGATTCATTCCAAGTGATATATTCTGATACAGGTTATGAACTTCCGAGTTCACTAGAACTATACAAGCAAGTACAGGAGCATTACCACAAGTTGTTTCCTACCCTGAAGTTCAGCCTCGCCAGAAATCACGAGTCGGTACTTAACTACTGGGATAAGATTGGTTCGCCAAGCGACAAACATAGATGGTGTTGTGCTGTGATGAAAACAGCTCCACTATATAGACTACTCAAAATCCCAGGAACAAATAAGCAAGCCAAGGTTTTGGCTTTTGAGGGTGTACGCTCAGAAGAGAGTGTCAAGAGATCAGCTTATGAAAGAATTGGTAAAGGAGTTAAACATTCGTTTGTCACGAATGCAAGACCCATTCTCAAATGGAACACAACAGAAATCTTTCTATATTTATTCCGTCATCGACTAATCATTAACGAAGCCTATCGCGTTGGGAAGCCACGAGTTGGCTGCGTTTTTTGTCCATTTTCTTCTCCATGGGATGATATGATTGTCAACCATTCATATCAGACATGCCTTAAGCCTTTCCTTGAAAAAGTCGTCAATCAGGCAAAAGAACGCAGGATTCCGAATCTTGATGACTACATTAAAGATAGGAAATGGAGACTAAGAGCAAGTGGTAATTTTGTGTCAGAAAAGTCTTCTGTTGACTTTGTTAAGTCAACACCTCATCTTATTGCCATTATTTCCAATGCAAAAGTCGATATTCAAAATTGGCTCATCACAATTAGTGATTATACATTTAGCAGAAATGGTAATATTGCTCAAGGAGAATTTAATTTCAAAAAGAAAATATATGAATTTAAAATAGAGTACAAAGACAACAACAACTATACATTCACATTATTCAATGCCTTTGATATTATGCTCGTAAAAGCATTAAAGCGAGCGTTATATAAGGCAACGTATTGTATAAGTTGCGAAGTCTGTGAAGTAGAATGTCCCACTGGAGCACTATCGGTGTACCCTGAAATACATATAGATAAAGACAAATGTACACATTGCCATAGTTGTTTGGATTTTCACGAACATGGTTGTATTGTAGCAGATTCATTAGTTAAAAGTATGGAAAATAAAACAAAAGTCGGAAACATATCCAAGTATGGAACATTTGGAATCAGAGAGGAATGGGTCACTGAATTTTTTGCAGACCCACAGGTTTCATATTGGATTACTGGTAATAACTCTTTAGGAAATAAGCAGATACCAAGTTTTAAAGCTTGGCTAAAAGATGCAGAGATTATTGACTCGAAGAATGTATTGACCAAGTTTGGTGAATTTTGTGTTGAAAATATGGTCAATGACTCGGATTTGATATGGTCTCTGATTTGGATAAACATATCATATAATTCAACATTGGCAGGTTGGTTTGTTAACAACATACGTAAAGGACAGCCTTTTGACAGAACCAAATTGTCAGAATTAGCCTATGAATACTTCTCCACGTCTTTTTCAAAAAGTACAATAGATTATGCCTTCCAAGCTTTAATGCAAATATTCAATTATTCTCCTATAGGAGATGTGCTTATGCAAGGTACACAGCATGACAAGAATTATTTAGTAAGAGAAGAATATACGGAAATATCAGAAATCGCTGTAGCATATTCGGTTTATAAGTTTAGCGAAAGAATTGGTTCAACCTCTTTGAGAGTGAATGATTTTTATGATGAAGAATGTGAAAATGGAGTGGTTCGAGAATTCTGTTTATCGAAAGAAGTGTTAGAAAAAGCTCTTAGGACGCTAAATTCATCCAAGGTTCGTTTACTTGTTGCAGAACTTAATATGGGACTCAATCACATTACTCTCCAAGAAGGGTTAACCCCATTGGATGTCGTAAAGAAACTTTTTTAATGATGAAACATAACTCCATTCTCATATCACTTTATACGGATGCAATAAGTTCATTGCATTGCCAGATTTGTAGAGGAAGGACAAATACTGCGAAACCTCTTATGATTCTGGCTATGATAAATCTTATTGATAAAGGTGATATTACTGATGGATTGTTTAATATTGAATCTATGAAGAATGAGTATGTGAAGTTGCAAAGTCATTATTCTGCGACCACTCCATACCAATACCCTTTATACTTTCTTGAGAATGAGAGTTTCTATCATCTTAAATGGAATGAGAATAGAGTTATTACACATACTCCTTCTGCAAAACTTATCCGGGAGAATATAAAATATGCATATCTTGACAATGCCTTATGGGATTTGCTACAAGAGCAGGAAATGCGTGATTACTTCCGCAAGATAATAATAGAGCATTATTTGAAAGATGATACAAAGTGAATAATATATGAACAACGAAATACAATTCATATTATACCAGATGCCCAACGATGAAGGCAAGGTACAGGTGGTTATCAAGGACGAAACCATTTGGGCAACGCAAAAGGCTTTGGCTCAATTGTTTGATGTGGGGGTACCTGCCATTAGCAAGCATCTGAAGAATATTTTTGAAGAAGGAGAATTGCCTGAAAGTTCAGTTGTTTCCAAAATGGAAATAACTGCTTCTGACGGCAAAGACTACCTCACTTCTTTCTATTCTCTCGATGCCATTATTGCTGTAGGCTATCGAGTTTCTTCTGTAAGGGCTACGCGTTTCCGTCAGTGGGCAACAAAGATTCTGAATGAGTATATCCGCAAAGGATTCGTACTCGATGACGACCGGCTTAAACAGGGAACAGCAGTTTTTGGTAAAGACTACTTCCGTGAACTGTTGGAGAAGGTTCGTAGCATTCGTGCCAGTGAGCGTCGTATTTGGCAGCAGATAACTGACATCTATGCGGAGTGCTCGTTCGACTACGACCGCAATTCGCCCACTACACGCGAGTTCTACCAGATGGTGCAGAACCGTTTCCACTATGCCATTACTGGTCAGACTGCCCCTGAGATTATCTACACCCGTGCAGACCATACAAAAGATCACATGGGTTTGCAGACGTGGAAGAATGCGCCTGACGGTCGTGTGCTGCTCAGCGACACAAAGGTAGCCAAGAACTATCTACCAGAGGTGGAGATACGTCGTCTGGAACGAGCCGTTTCAGGTTACTTCGACTACATCGAAGACCTGATAGAGCGTGAAAATGCCTTTAGCATGGCACAGTTTGCAGCCTCTGTCAACGAGTTTCTGACCTTCCGTCGATACGCCCTTTTGCCCGATAAAGGAAAGATTAGTCGTGAAGAAGCAGACAAAAAAGCAACAGAGGAATACAAACTATTTAATCCTACACAACGAATTGACTCTGATTTTGACAAAGAGGTGAGAGGATTGCTTGATAAGAAATAAGAACCAATAAGAGAAACAACGATAGGATATGGCAAGAAAATATTCAGATGCGATACGTATAAGAGAGACTAAGTCTGCTTATAACATTCAGAAGGAGGAAGGTAGCGAATGGACAAACTTCATTCCCAACGAACAGTTCAATGGTATCCTTCAGAAAGTGATTGGCTCTGTCAGCAACAAGATTGTTGACGAGCATCGTTCTTTCTGGTTGGAAGGAACCTACGGAACCGGAAAAAGCCATGCTGCAGCTGTCATCAAGCATCTTCTCTGTGACCCGATTGAAGAAATTGATACTTATATCAAAGACGAATATGGAGCAGACAAATACTCTATTATTCGGGAATCCCTGTATGCGTTACGAAAACAAACAAGGTTGTTCCCTGTAGCAATGAATAGCACATGCAGTATATCTACGGGAGAAGACTTACCCTTACAGATTCAGTTGCACGTTTGTCAGGCTCTGGCTGATGCAAAAATAGACATCTCTGTTAAGACTGATTTTGATAACTATATTGCACACATAGAGCAAAATCCTTTGATATGGGACACCATCATTGATAGTGATTCTGAACTGAAGTCGTACGCTCCAGACCGAAAGAAACTTATCAAAGAGTTGAAGGACAGGGATGCGTCATCTTCCATCCTCTCGTTGGCCAAGAAAGCAATGAGAAATTCCAAGCTTCATGTCATTCTGGAACAAGAGAACCTCAGCAAGTGGTTCTTTGAGGTGCAGGATGAATTGGCAAAGAAGACAGACTATAAAGGCATCTTCTTGATTTGGGATGAGTTTACTGATGTAATGGATTTGGAGGTCGGTCCAACAGTTCTTGGCGGACTGCAGGAGTTGACCGAAACAACCATGCAGACGAAGAACAATTCATATATCTTCCTGATAGCCCATCCATCTGCTCTTGACAAACTAAAGGCCGAGAAGCGTACTCGTACTACTGGCAGATATCACTATATGCACTACAACATGGAGCCAGTATCTGCATTTAAGATTATGTCGCGTAAGTTCGTTCATGAGCAAGACTGTTCGAATCCGGCCTACGCACTATATCATGAAATGACAGATAAATATTTTGCTCAGATGCGAGAGGTGTATGAGAAGTACGCATCGTCGTCGAACAATCCTACAGAAACGTTGAACGACTTGAAGTTGCTATTCCCAGTACATCCCGCTACAGCAAATATGGCTACATATTATGCTCGTGAGGTGGGTTCTTCGTCACGTAGCGTATTCGAATTCCTTGGAGACAATCCTGATATCCGTGAATTTCTTGATAGCGAAGAAGCATTTGCTCATGGGCACATGATAACGGCAGATTTTCTTTGGGATTTCGTTCAAGAGGAATTCAATAAGAAAATTACCAAGTATGGTATTGTAACAGAAAAGTTCAATTCATACAAGAATCATGTAACAAAGAAGGGGCCGAATCATCTTGCCGTCTTCAAGTCCATCCTTCTGCTTAACGCATTCAATAATCTGGCAGCTAACGAGACTGTAACCCCTAGTGAGGAAAATATCCGTAACATGTACGTTGGTACGCCTATTGACGAGGAGATGGATGAAATCCTAAACTGGATAAATACAGAGGGCGTAGTGCAGCGTTCTCCACAAGGAATTTATGAAGTTCGTTATTCTGCACTTGATACCAAGGAGATAGAAGAATTCAAACAGGAACTGCTAGAAAAGGATTTCAAGTACACATCCAAGCTACTTAATTTCAGCGACACCGCGAGAACTTCTTTTGAAAAGAAATTCAAGCAAGTAAACCGCCCTTTGGCATTTGACTTTTTCTCAGAAGATAGCAATGAATACACATTGCTGAATATGATTGATAACGGGCGCAAAAGTGCAGAAACCTATGAGGTGTATCTTGCCCTGATGCTGGCTAGAACATCTGATGAGTTGGCCACGATAAAAGACATTGCAGCGAAAGCAATGACAGAGGAGCGATTCAAAAACGTTGCATTTCTCGTCTTTGACAACATTTTGGATGCTTTTGAATTCGATCGATTCATAGAGTATCAGGCAAATGCCAAGAGTTCGACAAAACATGGTTATGCAGAACAGACAAAGTCTAATACAGACAATGCGAAAGCGATTATTTCTGATTGGATGAGAGATGTGTCTGCAGGTACATGTACACTCTACTTACAGGGAGAGAGTACACCACTATCAGCACGTACTTTACCCCAAGTCATTAACAGTATTATAGCGCCAAGAGTGTTCTATTCTGGTCCTGAGTCTTTGGAAATAATTAGACTAAAAGCACCGTCAACATGCTGGGTGAAACAATTCTCAAACAAGACTGCAGATACCGTGTTATCGTTCAACACGAAAGACGAAATTGTGACACGTTGTATTGGACCAGCAAAACACATTCCCTTATTGTTACAAGACAGCGTAGATGATAATCTGAACTTCAAATCAGATATTGACCCTAAGCATCCTCTATATTTGGTGTTCAAGTTTGTAAAGTCGAAAATAGACCATTCAGACAAGCAACTCATCTTCAATTTGGCAGATAAGTTTAAGGAATTGACGATGCCACCATTTGGCCTTTTCAAATCACACGCTGGCTATGGTATGTTGGCTTTTGCTTTGCGTCCATACGTTGATAAGGTATTTGACACCAATGGAAAGCCAATCAATGCTCAGAGAATGCAAGAGTTGATAGATGATACATTTAAGATATGGGATAGTGGCTCTGGCAATATTCACAAAGTTGATGTTAAGTTCGAGACTAAGGAGGAAGGTTCGATAGCAAAAGGACTGATATCTATGTTCCAACTTGGAAAACTCAAGGACTACAAGGATGTTACCAGTTTGACCGATGCTCGATGGGCATTACGAAATGGTTTTTGCCCTGAAGCTGGTTTCCCTTTATGGGCAATCAAATATTGCGACAAGATTCAGACTCTAAACTGCAAAGACAAAATTGCAAAATTGACGGACAACATCATTACTATCTATACAGAGGTTGGAAGTAAGAATCCCGCTCTTATGGTAGAAACAGATGGCTTAATCACAGAAGTTAAGTATGAGTATATGCCTCTTCTAAATTATGAAATAGAGAACAACTTTGAGAATGGCTTCCGTAACTATTTGTTGTCTGATGAGATAGTGAATCTACAAGAAAGCGACTATGAAGCAGCACTGGCTTACATCCGTCAACATATGGAATCTGGGGTCGGTCTTTGGACTGAGGCAGCTGTCATAGAACAACTGAAGAACTGGAAGTTGAAACTTAACCAGGTCGATCCTGCTCCAATAGCTGGACCTAAAGATGACAATCCAGGAACAAGTGTCTCTGAACCGCCAACAATTGATACGGGTAAGCACTCTAAAGCGAAAGCACGTATTCAGTCTATATCAACTATAGATGAAGCAAAACGACTTTTGGAGGCTTTGTGTGACTTGGGATATGATACAATTCTTGATACGATACTAAAATAAGAGCATATGTTTAAAACCTTTACAAACTTTGAGGAATTGCTTTGGAATGTGCATGCAGATCGCAACATAGAAGGCGATGGTGCAGGTACAGCCAACAGGTTCCCAGTAAGGTTTGTCTTATTCGACAACTTTCGCGACTGCTGCATGTTCGTAGAGGACATTTCTCATCTGCCCAATATCAATATTCAGCGATTGGAAGATTGGATGGATGAGGAGTACCCTGATATATTTATACCACATGACAAGTTGGCAAAAAAGATATTGAGACTCATAAGGTCAACACCTTCTGAGTATAGAATTATTATGCCATTTTCTGAGATGGCAAGATTCTATGACAATAAAGACAAACTGGAATTTGATGCTTTGATTTCCACAATCAAAGGATTTGACACGGGAAAAGAAGGTTTTAAGCATAAACAGAGAATTTACATACCTATTGTGGGACAAGAAGGAAAGATGCAGCATTTCCGCGATGACTCACAATCATTTATTTGGTACTATCACAATTCTGATAGACAACTTGATTACCGTCTGATAATGACAGACGGCACTACATATGGAGTCAATGGATTAGAATCAAAGTACAATATAGCGAATACGCTTACTGAGTGGTTAGGCTACTGGAAATATCCTGAGCTGAAACAAAATATTATCAGCGTTTCGCCATCTATATTCTCACACAAGGATTATGCTAAGCCAGATAATGCATTTACCTTCTGCTCGTGTCATAACTCATGCGAGTTCCTTACAAAAGGGTTACAGTTGGATGTTGATTGTATTCCCTTTAAGGAAGAAGAGATTCACTACTGGGATATTTTAGCAAGCAAGATTGATGTCAATGATTTTAAATTTGAGAAATTCTTTAACGAGCAGTTCGGTATTTATAATCTTGCTGATTACAAGGTCTTCTTTGAGACATGGTTCAAGAACAAAGAGCCATTTATGCGTTGGCTTTTAGCAAAATACTATGTACATAAGTTTTGTGACATGGGCTATATTTGTCGTGTTCTTCAGCATCTTGATGGATATAGCGATGCTTCGTTTGCCAAAGGATTAGCTTTGACCATTTTCAGTTTGGATGACCAAGAAGCATATATCGAAGAAAGGCATGAAGGACTCATGCAGGGATATAAGAACAATTTGGAGCTAACGCCAGAAGTTCAATCTTATCTCGTTGAGAAGATAAAGGAGATTGAGACAAAGAGTGGCATTTCATCTGCTGTCAAGTATGTTTCATGTATGTCTTTTGCAGAGAAAGCGCTTGTAATAGAATGGTATAGGGATGGAAAGATATCAAAGGAAGACATTCTTAACCTTTATCCTGATTTATATTACTATTTAGGTAAGACTATTGCTTCGACTGAAGACACGTGGGTTCTTGATTACATGGACAAGTACAAGGAGGCAAAAGTAAAGAACATATATTCTGATGAAATAAAGAATTATATCTTTACCAAGAATCAAAACCATGTCGAGCACTTCAAATGGTCGAATAAGTTTTCTACAACAAGGACTCTATTGAGTATGCGATCTGATATCCAATGCTATCTATGGATAGATGGACTTGGTGTTGATTGGATTCCTTTCATCAGTCAGATAGTGAAAGAGCATGAGCTGGAGGGCTATTATTTGAACGAAGTGTATGTCGCTACCGCAAAAGTTCCTACAAAAACAGATATTAACAAAGCTGATATTCAGGCGTTGTCTGGTGGATTATTTGAAAAGACTGGTGATTTGGATCAAATTGCACATACATGTAGAGCATACCCAAAGTTTATCATAGATGATCTTGAAACAGTAAGAAAAGCAATACACAAGTTCTTGATTGAACATCCGGGGATGAAGATTGCAGTAGTTTCAGACCATGGTATTTCATATTTGTCCCAACTATTATCTGGACATAATCTCAAAGGATATAGATCAGACCACTACGGTCGTATTGCAGAGACAACTGTTCAGGGCAAATCATCTATCGTAGCTGATGAGAAGTATGAGATAATAAAAATGCCAGACAATAAGACTATATGTCTTTGTGCGTTGAAGCATGAATCTTTGATGGCCAAGATTCCAGAAGGAATGGGATGCCATGGAGGATGTACACCTGAGGAGCAGTTAGTGCCTGTCATGATAATCTCCCCAGAAAAGAATGTCGCCACATGGCGTGCCTCACTTAAATCATTCGAGATAGAGGAAGCAAATCCTATCGTTGTATATGAAATAGTCGGACTGGATTCTACTCAGACTCCATTTATTGAATACAACAATAAGAATTATGCTCTTTATGCTAAGGGATGTGTTTTCACAAGCGAAAGATTACCTTTGGTAAAAGATGTGACGATGGTGAAGCTCAGAATAGGCACTTGGGAGAAAGAAGATACATTTACAATAAAGATGGCCGTTGAGGAAGACGACCTATTTGATTTCTAAAATATGAATGCAAATATAGTTCAGAAAGTACAGACGTATTTGGGAGCACAAGCCTTATATAAGGACAGCGCAACAACAGGCAATCTCTTTGCCGGTCGTAACTTGCCATCTTTCGTTAAGGATTATCTCCTTAAGAAATATGCTCATGGAGAAGATGTCGATAAAAACGGACTAACATCTTTTCTGAATAAGGTTATGCCTACAGGTGATATCCGTAGCCAGCTAATATCGGGGCAAGATATAACCCTGCTTACGAGGTTTTCTGTCAATATCGATTTGGTACATAACATTCGTCGTTTTGGAATTCCCGATCTTGGCATTAAGGAACGAGAAGGACAAATTCCAGAGCATGTAGCCTCGAAACATCCCGAGTTGGTTGATGGTGAGATGTGGGGCATTATCAAGATGTGTCTTTTACCTGATGATGATGGCAAGAAGAGTCATGTAGAAATGGTTGATTTCAAACCGTTTAAGCCCTACACGACTGTTGATGTGAGCTTTATTCAGAATGTCAGGAAGAACTTCACTACTCCAGAATGGATAGATCTAATTATTTCATCCATGGAGTACGAACCGGATTCTTTCGAAACAATGCATCAAAAACTAGAGTTCATTACTCGACTTCTGTTATTTGTGGAGCCACGTCTTAATGTCGTAGAACTTGCACCAAAAGGAACAGGTAAATCATATGTATTCAATAATATAAGCAAGTACGGATGGCTCGTGAGTGGTGGTAAGGTTACACGTGCTAAACTTTTCTACGATAGAGCTAAAGACCAACCAGGCATACTGAAAAATCATGATTTCTGCGCTTTTGATGAGATACAGACAATCGTGTTCCAAGAACCTGCGGAGTTGCAAGGTGCGCTGAAATCATATCTTGAACAAGGTAAAGCCACCATCGGTGATAAGGAGTTTACATCTGAGTGCGGCTTAATGTTGATGGGTAACATTCCCCTCACAGAAGATAGGAAGCCCGTAAACAAGCGTTACTTTGATGCGTTACCAGATAATTTCCGAGAATCTGCTCTTCTTGACCGTTTCCATTGCTTTATAGAGGGATGGTATCTGCCTCGTATCAATAAGAGTATGATTTACAAGGGGTGGACAATGAACATGGAATACTTCTCTGAGATTATGCATACACTCCGTGTTCAGAATGTTTATGCAGAATTATTTGATAAACTCGTAGATTATGATCGTAAAGCTGGTATGCGTGAGTTTACTGCAGTAAAACGTATTGCCACAGCATATATTAAGCTTCTCTTTCCTCATTGGACGACAGTTGAAGATGTTGATTTGGATGAATTTGACACTTTCTGCTTGCAGCCAGCCATACATCGCAGAGGCATCATCCAGCAGCAGTGCCATTATATTGATCCTGAGTATAAAGCAGAAATGCCAGCTATTTGGGTGAGAAGATAATAATAGTAATAAAAAGTAACATATGACTATCAGTGCATTCATAGAAAGAAATGATGAAATTAAGAAATATGATTGCTGCTATTATCTCCATCCTAAACTTTGGATTAAGAATAGCACCATCACTTCTAAACTTCATTCTCCAGAAGATTGGTCTGGATATATAAAATATCTCAATGATAAGAATCAAGTATCAGACGAGGTTAAAAAACTACCAAAAGATTATGGTGGTATTTACTTGTTCTTCATTCAAGGTATTAGTTTGCCTTTCGAAAGATATTTAGCATATGTAGGGCGTGCACAGTGTACTGAGTCTGAAAGTTTACAATCTCGAGTTAAATCATACTTACCAGAAAGTAAGAAAGCAGATGGCCGAACAAGGATTGTTAGACTGTTTAAGTACTGGAAAAAGCATTTGTACGTATGCTATTATAAGTCGAAAGATAATGAGTTTATCAAGCAGGCCGAAAGTGCACTCATTCAATCTATCTTGCCACCGTTTAATACAGATCTAACAAAATACAAAATCAAATCTCCTAAAAAAGCCTTTTGAGTATGAATGCAATAGATATACCCGCTATTCGCGGAACACTAGGTAAACTTACATTTTATACTGCCACGTTCACTTTCAAGCAAATAGCTGAAAGAGTTAAACCAGCTGATGATGAATTACATACTTCAAGTTCATTAAGAGAGCAATTACAACGAGCTTTGACTGATAATCATAAAAGTATTACAGAATATATACTGACACAAAAAGAACATTTCTTTAATGCATTAGTTCTTGCAATATATGATGGTGACCCCACTTGGAATGAACTAGAATTTGAATATAACAACAATAGTTATCATTCGATGGGATTTCTTCATCTTAATGGGGAAGAGCGCATTTTCCCCGTTGATGGCCAACACCGTGTTGAAGGGATTAAGGGTGCATTGAAAGAGAACCCTAAACTAAAAGATGAAATAATTACTGTTATTTTTATTGGACATCATAATACTCGTGAAGGGAAAGAAAAAACCAGACGTATTTTTTCAACACTGAATAGATACGCTAAACCTGTGAGTCCTGGTGATATTATTGCATTAGATGAAGATGACATTGTAGCAATTACAACAAGAGAATTATTAGAAAGTCATCCTCTTTTTATGAATGACAATGTAAAGGTGGATAAAAAAAGTTCCAAGGCTCTAGCAGATAATGATGATAAATCATTTACGTCATTAATTACACTTTACGATACAAATAGAATAATATATACATATTATAAGTCTTTTTTTGACAAACAAAAAAGGATTTATAAACCATCAAGAATAGCAGATTTCTTAAGATATCGTCCAGAACAATCACAAATTGATGCTTTTTACAGCAACCTTATGGACTTTTGGAATTTGTTTACTAATACATTTCCTGGGGTCAGAAGTTATGTTGCCAATAGTGAGATTGATGGTATTGCCTCTAAATATCGAAATAAAGAAACTGGAGGGTTATTATATTTTAGACCAGTTGCTCTTCCCCAACTTATCAAAGCGATTTTTGAGACAAAATTTAGAGCAGGAATAGAATTAAGCGATTGTATGTTGAAATATGCGCAATTAGAAATGTGTATTTCTAAAGGACCATGGCTAAATATCCTATGGGACAATCGGCTCAAGACAATGATTATGAAATACAAAAAGATTATATTTCATATTTTGATTAATATGTATGATAGGTCACTCTTAACAGACAAAGAAAAGGATACTTTAGCCAAGAATTACGCTGAAGCCAATGAAATAGATAAAAAAGATGCTATTATCGAACTCAATTTGTAGCTATATCACGGTGATTCGTTTATAATAAAACATCGTATAAACCAATAGTAGCAGCAACAAAACAATTACGGTTCATTGAAAATACATTCCTTTAATAGTTAAGGAATTACAGTTCAACGTAGAATAGAAAGCGAAAACAATAATGGACATGTTAAGAAATAGATTACCAGAAATAGAGATACCTGAGGACAATCCTTTTCTGTATGATAAACTGAAGCGAGAACCTTGTGCAAATACATTGCTTTCTATATTCAGGATGTATTCTGCAACAGGTTGTGTGGTTGCACTTAGTGGTGAATGGGGATCAGGAAAAACCACCTTCATAAAAATGCTCATGCAGAAAATGGTGAATGAAGGTGGTCATCCCTTGTATTTTAATGCCTGGAAAAATGATTATGTTTCAGACCCGTTGATTGCATTGTTAGCAGGACTGAAAGACTTATCTCCACATTCAAACAAATGGAATGATGTCATCGCAAGTGGAGGAAAAATAATAACAAGCATTGCAACATCAGCAGTAAAGACTTTAGCTAAAAATAAACTTGGGATTGATTCTAATGTATTTGATGCCAGTATTGATGAGGTTGGCAAGTTGTTGAAAGACGACATAGAGGAATTCTCAAAGCAAAAGACTACATTCGCAGAGTTCCGTATGGCTTTGCAAAACTACATTGCAGAGAATACCACAGAATACTTACCTGTTGTCTTCTTCGTTGATGAACTTGACAGATGCAGTCCTCGTTTTTCCGTACATGTTTTGGAGAGGATAAAGCACCTGTTTGACATTCCCAATGTTGTTTTTGTGTTGTCAGTCAACAAGAAGCAGTTGGAATACGCCATACAAGGCTATTATGGTAGTGCGAGCATTGATGCAAGCAACTATTTACGTCGTTTTATTGATATTGAATATTCTTTGCCACGACTTAAGGGTGAGGATTTTTGCCAATATCTCTATGATGTTTACCATTTCAGCGATGTCTTTAATCATAAAGACAGGAAACAACATCATGAATTTAGTTCCGATGAGGATCGTTTTAAGCGGATAGCCTACACACTAATATCTTCTTCAGATTTGGATCTCCGTACAACTGACAAGATATATGCTCATACGCGCTTGGCTTTGATGGGATTTAGCCAGAATAACTATATCGTTCCTGATGTGTTTTTCATGTTGTGCTATCTAAAAATTGCAAATAATAAACTCTATAGCAACATCATGAACGTGCAATTAACGGCTCAAGAGTTACTTAACGAATTGGAAGATTATTTTCCTTTAGAGTTACTTGTTGTGGATGATTACAATTCAGAATGGAGACAAATGACTTATGCAATTGCGTTGTTTGTCTTCATGTATACTCTTGATAACAATGGACAGGAACGTGAACGTATCATCACCTCAACTAAGGAAAAGACCTGTACTCTCCAAACGAAGCATCTGGACCCCAAGACATTTGGCGATGCTCTTTCATGGTACTACGATCAAAGGTATCAAGGCGTAAATCCACTGCGGTATCTGATAAAGAAGATTGAATTGGAACAGGGGATGATGCTTCAATATTAAGTATATAAAATGTCAGTATGAGCACACAGCGTCATAGAATAGTATTTAAAGATATTCTGGAGGAAACAATCTTGCCAGAAGGGATTTCTATTGAAGAACGGAATGAGAGATTGCTTCCATTATCAAAACATATTGTTGAACATATCCCTTCAAGATTATTCCGCTACAGAGAATGTTCCGAAATGAACCTTGATGCTTTTAACGAAGACAAACTGTTTGCAGTTACTTCGGATAAATTCAATGATCCTTATGATTGTCTTTTTCGATACGATAAAGAGAGACTCCGCAATTCTATAATGATGGGAATGTCAAAAGATGTTGTGTATGCATTAAGAGAGCATTTCAAGACAGGAGGACACTTTCCTGATATGCTGACAAAAATACTTGACAAAGAAATGCTGGATAAGGCGAAAGATTCCATAGCTCAGGCAAATGATGAATCGATTGAAAAATATGGTGAAATTGCGGCGAGTATGAAGGAGCCACTTAATAAATTGATAGATAAGAAAACAGAAGAGGCGGTACAAACAGTAAAGTTGATGACTTTTATTGCATGTTTTAGCGAGGATATCCATTCTGTTACAATGTGGTCTCATTATGCAAATTCACATAAAGGATTTGCATTAGAGTATGAAACAAAGGCATTTCGGCTCAAATGTCAGTTTTGTGACCAATTGAAACAATGCAATAAAGCTGCTATTTGTAATTTATATCCGGTAATATATCAAAAGCTGCGATATGATGCTACTGATTTCTTGGGATGGTATATAGGCAGAAGCATGGGACTACCTATTAAGAATCCTGATACATTTACTTCGTCAAAGGCTCTTTTGTATAAGTCATCTCAATGGAGTTACGAAAAGGAATGGAGACTAATTGTTAGTAAAATGAATGATTTTCAGGACAAAACTCCTATTTGCATAGACCATTTGAGACCTGCTGCCATTTATTATGGCACGAGAATTTCATCAATAAACAAAAAGATGTTACATTTAATTGCAAAAGAAAAGGGAATTAGTGAATATCAAATGTATATAGATGACAAGTCGCATAGTTATACTGTCAAGTTCCGTAAGTATATGGAGTGAAAGTATGAAAGATGGGGTATCTGTTATGGTTCAAGAGCAATAATAACAATAAAATAACGTAAATACAGTATATGAGCAAGATAAGACCAAAAGAATGTCAGGACGTTGAGTTCAAACGTATCTGGAAAGACGAATACCTGAAATGGATTTGTGGTTTCACGAATGCGCAAGGTGCCGTCATGTATTTCGGCGTGAACGATGACCATGAAGTGGTCGGCCTGAAAGATAGCAAGCGATTGTTGGAAGATATTCCTAACAAGGTTGTCACAACTATGGGCATCATTGTGGATGTAAACCTATATGAGCTGGAGGGATTGGAATATATCGAAGTGCTAATAGAACCCAGCAATATCCCTATCAACTACAAAGGGAAATATTACTATCGCTCTGGAAGCACTATGCAGGAATTACGAGGCCCTGCACTTCAGCAATTTATCCTAAAGAAAATGGGGCGTTCGTGGGATGATATCTGCAATGAACATGCAGCGCTTGATGACTTGGACCGGTCTGCCATAGATTATTTTCTGAGAAAGGGATTTGAGAATGGACGAATAACCGAAGACGAGCGCCATCTGCCTATAGAGATTATTCTTCAGAACTTAGACCTTATCAATGATGAGGGAAAACTGAAGAATGCTGCACTTTTGCTTTTTGCCAAACGACCACAGAGATATTTCACATGTGTACAATTCAAGATTGGCCGTTTTGGCGCTAACGAGGCAGATCTTATGTTTCAAGATGTCGTTGAAGGAAATATTATCCAGATGGCAGACAGGGTGGTTGACTTACTAAAGTCGAAATATCTAACCATGCCCATCACTTTTAAAGGGATGAACAGAATCGAGAAACTTGAAGTGCCGGAGGAAGCTTTGCGCGAGATACTCTATAACGCTATCATTCATAAGGATTATACTGGCGTTCATATTCAGATGCGTGTATGGGATGACCATGTGGAAGTGAGGAACGATGGAGAACTGCCTGCCGGCTATACTCCTGAAACGCTGTTCGGCCAACATTCTTCGCGCCCCCGTAATAAGAATATCGCAAACGCTTTCTTTAAGGCAGGTTTTATTGATGCATGGGGACGTGGTTACAAGAAAATACGAGAAGGGTTTGAGAGTGTTGGTTTGCCTATGCCAAAGGTCGAGAATTTCTGTGGAGGCGTTCAGGTGACATTCCAAGGCCGCCCGCAACCGCAAAGGCATCCGCCAGCGCCCCTTTGAGGAGAGATATGGTAATAGGTAATAGGTAATAGGTAATAGGTGATAGGTTATTGGTAGGGAAAGAACAGATATATCGTTCCCTATTGGTATGTGGCTGGCGTGCCGTAGGTACGCGATAAGAGTTAATTTACAAAAGAAAGAAAACCATGAAGACACAAAGGAAAATGAATGAAAGACTGACGGAGCACTTCGCGCTCCGCGAATTTGTCGTCTCACGGACGGCAATGGTGAACAACATCGACAACACGCCCTCACTGGAGGTGACGGAACGGCTGCGGGCCCTCTGCGTGAACGTACTGGAACCGCTGCGCAGGCAGTTCGGCGCAATCCGCGTGACGAGCGGCTACCGCTGCCCGGAACTGAACCGGCGGGTGGGCGGCGTCAGCCGGTCGCAGCACATGCTGGGTGAGGCCGCCGACCTGCACGTGGGCAGTAGCGAGACAGGGCGGAAGATGTATGCCTACATCGTGGAACACCTGGACTACGACCAGCTGTTGTTCGAGCGCTCGGCCGACGGAAAGGCACGGTGGCTGCACGTGTCATACCGCCAGCAGGGCACCAACCGCCACAGCCACAACGCCGACTACGTGGCGAGGATTCACCAGAAAATGCCGTGGATAGGACGAAAATGATGACGAAAAAGGGCAACTACCCAGATGTGTACCCAGATAAAACTTGACTTGGGTGTCTGAATGTTGTACCTTTGCACTCGGAAACACGAACAAACAGTCTGGCAGGACATGAAAAAGAAGAACGTGTGGACACCAATCTATTTCAAAAATCAAACCTTAATTAATCAACCATTTAAAACAAAGAAAGGAAACAAAGTATGGTATTTTACAAGTTGTATCAGGAGAACAATCCCAAGAGTGTGAACGTAGGCAAGTGGTACGCCCGTGCCGTTGCCATCCAGACCATCGACACCGAGGGCCTCATCGCCGAGATCGAGAAGCTCTGCACCGCTACCGACGCCGACGTCGTGGCCGTGATGCGCGCCCTGGTGTTCGTGATGAACAAGAAGCTGCAGGACGGCTACCGCGTGAAGCTGAACGGACTGGGCTCGTTTAAGATTGGCCTGAAGACGAAGGCCGCCGAGAGTGCGAAGGAGTTCACCGCCACGAAGCACATCGTAGGCTCGAGAGTGAACTTCCGCCCCGAGACCCACTGGAGTGCTGCCGACGGCAACAAGCGCCACAAGGTGTTCCTCGACAACCTGCACGTGCAGGAGCTGAAGCCCTACAGCGTTGACAAGAGCGGCGAGGACGACAACGAGAACACCGGCGACTAAGCCAGAAAGGAGGTTAGTGACTGACAGATGAAACTGAACAGAAACACTTGGCAACTGCTGCTGCGCGTCGTGGCAGCGGTTGCCACCGCCCTCCTCGGCGTGATCGGGGCGGAAGCATGTCTCTTTTAAGAAGAGTGTTTAAAGGAGTTCAAGGAGTTCAGGGAGTTCAAGGAGTTCAAGACGTTACTCTTGCTGCAGGAAAGGACGAGGAACCGCCAATAGTCTAGCTACCGGAGGAAAAGGGGATCCGACAATAGTATTGTCTTGAACTCCTTGAACTCCTTGCAACTCCTTGAACTCCTTAGAATTCTCCTTGAACTCCTTAAAATTCTCCTTGCAACTCCTTGAACTCCTTAAAAAAACTCCTTGAAAAACAAAACACTACATCGGGAACAGACCGAAGAGCTTGGCATCAATCATGTCGGTGACCTTCTGCAGGTCCTCGGCTGACTCACCAAACTTCACGTTGTCGCCATCGACGATGATGAGCGGACCCTTGTAGGTGCTGATCCACTCCTCGTAGCGGCGGCCCAGGCCCTCGAGGTAGTCGATGCGGATGCCCTGCTCGTACTCGCGGCCGCGCTTCTGAATCTGAGCCACCAGCGTGGGGATGGTGGAGCGGATGTAGATCATCAGGTCGGGCAGTTTCACGAGCGAAATCATCAGTTCGAAGAGGTCTTGGTAGTTTTCAAAGTCGCGGTCGGACATCATGCCCTGAGCATGGAGGTTTGGCGCAAAGATGCGGGCATCCTCAAAGATCGTACGATCCTGGATGATGGTCTCCGGCGACTGCGAAATCTCCACGACCTCTTTGAATCGTTTGTTGAGGAAGTAGATCTGGGTGTTGAACGCCCACCGCTTCATGTCGGCATAGAAGTCGGCGAGATAGGGGTTGTTGTCGACGGGCTCGAACCGTGGGGTCCAGCCGTAACGCTTGGCAAGGAGCTTGGTGAGCGTGGTCTTGCCGCTTCCGATGTTTCCTGCTATGGCTATGTGCATAATTGTTGCCCCCTAACATAGGGGGTTGGGGGTCTCGTGATACTCCTTGCCCCCTAACATAGGGGGTTGGGGGTCTCGTGATACTCCTTGCCCCCTAACATAGGGGGTTGGGGGTCTCGTGATACATTATGTTAACTAACTCTATTTCTTAATGATGAACTGATGGAGGGGATATGAGATTACTCAAGACCCCCATCCCCCTATATTAGGGGGCTAGAGAACAAGCCGAAGAGGGTACGGTCTATCTTGTCGATGATGCCGGCGAAGTCGCGGGGATTGTTCTGGAAGTCGAGCGGGTCGGCATCGACCACGAGCACGCGACCGCGGTATTTGTTGAAGATGAAGTCCTCGTAGCGCTCGTTGAGGTTGGCGAGGTAGTCCAGGGGGATGGTCTGCTCGTAGTCGCGGCCGCGCTTCTGAATGTTGGCCACCAGATGGGGCACCGAGGCGCGCAGATAGATCATCAGGTCGGGATGGCGCACGATGTAGAGCATCGACTCGAAGAGCTCCATGTAGGTCTCGAAGTCGCGGTCGTCGAGGTTGCCCATGGCGTGGTTGTTGGCCGTGAACACGTAGACGCCCTCGAAGATGGAGCGGTCCTGGATGATGGTCTTCTCCGAGCGGGCGATGTCGAGCAAGTCGCGGAAGCGCTGCTTCAGGAAGTACACCTCCAGCGCGAACGACCAGCGCGGTATGTCGGCATAGTAATCCTCGAGGTAGGGGTTGTAGTCCACTGCCTCGAAGCGCGGCTCCCAGCCGTAGTGGCGTGCGAGCATGTTGGTGAGCGTCGTCTTTCCGCTCCCTATGTTTCCTGCTATGGCGATGTGCATTGTTTAGGAGTTCAAGGAGTTCAGGGAGTTCAAGGAGTTCAAGACATTAGTCTTTATTGCCGGGAAGGGGTTTGTACATGTAGTCCCACCACGAGCTGTCGCCCTTCAGCCACTTCTGGAACCAGGCGAAGATGGTGTTCTGCCACTTCTGGCGCTTCTGGTAGTCCATGATCCAGTGGTTCTCGCCCTCAACTACGACGAAGGCCGTGGGACGGCCCAGCAGCTTCAGCGCATTGAACATCTGGATGCTTTCGCCCACGGGCACGTTCGTATCGGCAGCACCGTGGAGGAAAAGCAGCGGCGTGTGAATCTTGTCGGCATTGAAGAGCGGACTCAGGTCGACGTAGAGGTCGCGACGTGTCCAGGGATAGCTCTCGGCCATCGACACCTCGCTGTAGCTGTAGCCCCAGTAGCCCTCGCCCCAGTAGCTGGTGTGGTCGCTGATGCCGGCATGGCTAATGGCAGCGGCGAAGAGGTCGGTCTGCGTCTGCAGGTATTGGGTCATGAAGCCGCCGTAGCTGGCGCCGATGCAGCCTATCTTCTTGTCGTCGACAAACGCGTGGTCGGCACAGAAACGCTTCACACCCTCGATGATGTCCTCGGCCACACCCTTACCGGCTGTGTTGACGTGGCGGCTGGAGAACTCCTGCCCGAAGCCCGTGGCACCACTGGGGTTGATGACGTAGACCACGTAGCCCAGGGCGGCATAGGCGTGCTGGGGATAGCGCGTCTCGAAGTTGCGGCTCGTGGGCGAGCAGCCGCCGTAGTAGTTCACGATCATGGGATACTTCTTCGAGGCATCGAAGTGGGGCGGCAGGTAGTAGCGGCCGCAGATGGTGTCGCCGCGCGACGACACGAAGTCCCACGGCTGGCAGTCGCCCAGCTCGATGTCCTTCAGCAGTTCGGTGTTGGGGTCTTCCAGCAGTTTGGGGCTGGCAAGACTGACGCCGACACCCCTACCCTCCTGCAGGCCCGCACTCCTGAAGTACTCCTTGGGAGCCTTCATCGTGTTTAAATCCAGCAGGTAGCTGCGGTTGGCATGGCTGGCACCCTGACCGGTGAAGGCCATGAGCGGCGTGGTGCGGGAGAGCGAGAAGCGGGTGACGAGTTCCTCGGGCACGTCGATGCGCGAGATCTTCAGCGTCTTCGGGTTCAGGCGGAAAAGATGGATGCAGTCGCGGTCCTCGGCGGTGAAGTACACTTGCCCGTCGGCCTCGCTCCACACGGCGGTCTGCACGCTGGGGTTGAACGTCCGCGTGAGGGCCGTCGCCTTGCGGGAGGTGATGTCGAAGAGGTAGAGCTGGATGTCGGTCATGCTCGGAATGCGACCCTCGGGCACGTTCTTGCCGATGCCGTCGAGACACTCGGGCGAACCCGTGATGAGCACCTGCCGGCCGTCGGGCGAAAATTGCGCTCCATTCAGGAAGCCGTCGTCGCTGACGAGCGTGTCCACCTGCATGGTGTTGAGGTCGAGGCGCATGATACTGAACAGCGTGGTGGGGCGCTGCGTCAGTCGGCTGCGGCTGCCCATGAGCAGCAGGTAGCGGCCGTCGGCAGAGATGTCGGCAGCGCTGACGCTGTGGTAACCGTAGGTGAGCTGCTGGGAGAGGCCGGTCTGGGTGTCGTAGAGCGAGAGTGTGGAGCGCTGGCGCCAGCCGGGCTGACGGTCGTCGGGCTCGCTGATCTCGTAGACGCCGTCGCCATGCTTGGGCTCCTCGCTGCTGTGGGTGAAGAGCAGGTGGCGCTCGTCGGGCATGATGCTGAAGCCGTCGTTGGGCAGCGCCTTGGCCAGCGTCAGCTGTGTGCCGGTGGCAGGATCGGCGACGATGATGCGCCGACCGCCGTCACCGTTTTCGGTGTAGTAGTAGCGCGAGGTGCGCGGCATCCAGGCGATGTACTTATCGGTGGTGAGCAGCTGGCGGCGCGTCTTCACCTCGGTGAGCACGTTGCGCGTCGAACTATTACCGCCAGGCTGCGTCTCGGTGTAGCGCGTGATGAGGTAGCGGCCGTCGGGCGACAGGCTCACACCAGTGATGCGGGTGCCGTCGGTGACGTCGCTGAGCGTGTAGAGGCGCTTGCCACCCGTGGGACTGACCACCATGACCTCGCTGCCCTTCGTGGGTGTGACGACCACCACGGCGGTGTCGCGGCGGTCGGCTTTCGCCAGGTACTTCACGACAATCTCGTGGGTGCCGGCCAGCAGGTCGAGTTCGCCACTGGCCTTCTTGCCGTCGACGTAGAGCTGGTAGTCCTTCAGGTGCTTAACAGCCAGCGTGGCCTTGGCATAACCCGACACCTGAACGTCGGCCTGCAGCAGGCAGAGCGCCTGGTCGTAGGTGCAGGCGGGCAGCAGGCTGTCGGTGGTCTGCGTGGCATGGCGTGCCAGGTCGAGTTTCAGCGGCGTGTCGATGAGCGCGGAGGCCTTGAATGGCTCCGAATTCAGGTTCACCGAGTCGAGCATCACGGGGGTGCGCACTTCGTAGGGGCCGGCATAGCGGAAGGTGGAAATCTTCACATCGGCTGCCAGCGCGGAAGCCGACAGCCATGCGATCATGGTAAAGGCAAGTATTCGTTTCATATATTACAAATCCATTTACCCCACAAAGTTAACGATTTTTTCGCAGAACGGGAGTTTTTTAGGATAAAAAATGACGAGAATCAGGTTTTTTGTGTATTTTTGCAGTTCGAAATCATTACTGCATGGCCAATATGATGACAACGCCCATACCCAACCGCCCCGACGGACAACTGTCGGCGCTGGCGCTGCGTGCCGCCCCGATGGAGGTGGTGCGCGTAGGCTTCGTGGGCCTGGGCGAACGCGGCATGAAGGCAGTGAGGCGGTTCTGCCAAATCGGCCATGCCCGCGTGGCTGCGCTCTGCGACGTCAGCGAAGAGCGCAGGTGCCAAGGAGCGCGAGAGGCCGGGAGCCAGGGGGAACAGGAAGTAGCTGTCCTTGCAGACTACGAGGACCTGTGCCAGAGCGACGACGTGGACCTGGTCTATGTCTGCACCGACTGGGCCTCGCACGTGCCCATCGCCCTCTGTGCCATGAACAATGGCAAGCACGTGGCCATCGAGGTGCCGGCAGCAACGACGCTGGCCGACTGCTGGACACTCGTCGACACCGCCGAGCGCACCCGTCGCCACTGCACCATACTGGAGAATTGCTGCTATGCCAGCCACCACCTGAAGACGCTGGCCGCCACCCGACGCGGACGAATGGGCACCATCGTGCACGTGGAGGGCGCCTACATCCACCCCATGGGCGACCGCTGGACACCCTGGCGAACCGAGGCCAACCGCCAGCTGCGCGGCGACCTCTACCCCACTCATGGCATGGGACCCGCCTGCCAGTTGCTGGGCATCCATCGCTCGGACTGGATAACGTCGCTCGTCAGCATGGACACCGAGCCTTTCCTGCGCGAAGACTTCCGCAACGGCGACCACACCACCACGCTCATGCGCACCCGCCTCGGCAAGACCATCCTGCTGCAGCACAACGTGGTGGACCCGCATGAATACACGCGCCGCTACCACGTGGTGGGCACAAAGCAGTCCACCGAGAGCCGCGACAGCACGCCCCACGACGTGATGAGCCTGCGCATGGACCGACGCCTCGTGCATTGCCTCCATCACGGCCTACCGCTCGACATCGACGTCTACGACCTGGCCGAATGGTGTGCCGTGAGCGAGCTGTCGCGCCTTTCCATCGAAAACGGAAACGTGCCGGTGGCATTTCCCGATTTTACACGCCCGAAATTTGGCTAATCCGTTTTTTATCATTACCTTTGCAAAAATATCGTTACATTTATAAACTTAAAATCTCATGAAATTCAAAAAATCATTTTTGCTTCTGTTGGCAGCAACGCTTCTGCTGCCGCTGAACGCATGGGCACAGCAGCCCGAGGCCGGAAAATTCGACTGGCCCTACAAAGTTGTGAACGGAACCATCGTGACGGATGTCCCTGCCATGCCGGCCGGACAGCAGACCGCACTGGGACTGGTGACGCCGAAGATGGACGTGGTGCGCGTGGCATTCGTCGGTCTGGGCATGCGCGGACCGGGTGCCGTGGAGCGCTGGACCCACATTCCTGGCATCGAGATCAAGGCACTCTGCGACCATGTGAAGGAACGCGCCGAGGGTTGCAACGGCTACCTGAAGAAGGCTTCCATGCCGCCAGCTGACATCTACTACGGTGAGAATGGCTATAAGGAACTCTGCAAGCGCACCGACATCGACGTGGTCTACATCGCCACCGACTGGATACACCACTTCCTGGTGGCCAAGGAGGCACTGGAGAACGGTAAGCACGTGGCCATCGAGGTGCCGTCGGCTATGAACATGAACGAAATCTGGCAACTCATCAACCTCTCCGAGCAGAAGCGCCTGCACTGCATGATTCTGGAGAACTGCTGCTACGACTTCTTCGAGCTGAACTCGCTCAACATGGCACAGAAGGGTCTTTTCGGTGAGGTCATCTACACGCAGGGTGCCTATCGCCACGAACTGTCGCAGTTCTGGGACTACTACTGGAAGAAGGACGACCAGGACAAGCTGGGCTGGCGCCTGGACTATAACAAGAAGTTCCGTGGCGACGTCTATGCCACTCACGGTCTCGGTCCCATCGCCCAGGTGCTCAACATTCACCGCGGCGACCGCATGAAGACGCTCGTGGCCATGGACACGAAGTCGTTCGTTGGCCGCAAGCTGGTGAAGGATCGCACGGGTAAGGATGAGCCTTTCCGCAACGGCGACCACACCACCACGCTCATCTCTACAGAGAACGGCAAGGTCATCGAGATTCACCACAACGTGATGACTCCGCAGCCCTACAACCGCATGTATCAGCTCACGGGTACGCTGGGCTTCGCCAACAAGTATCCCGTTGAGGGCTATGCTCTCTCAGCCAAGAACATGACCGATGCCGGCGTGAAGCCCGACCACGAGAACCTCAGTGCCCACGAATACCTGAACGAGAACGACACCAAGGCTCTGCTCGAGAAATACACCTCGCCCATCGTCACGAAGTATGGCGAAGAGGCCAAGGAAGTGGGCGGCCACGGTGGCATGGACTTCATCATGGACTCGCGCTTCGTCTATTGCCTGCGCAACGGTCTGCCCCTCGACATGGACGTCTACGACCTCGCCGAATGGTGCTGCCTGGCTGAACTGGGTTCGGTATCGATGGACAAGGGCAACATGCCCGTTGAGGTGCCCGACTTCACCCGCGGCCACTGGAACGACGTGAAGGGCTATCGCCACGCTTGGGCTACGCCCGAGGTGGAGGCTCAGACCACTGCCAGCGGCAAGGCATTCACCGAACAGCTGAAGGCTTGCGGAAAGGTGTACTACGAGACCCTGGAGAAGAAGGGCGAGAAGGCTGCCCGCAAAGCTCTTGCAGCTGCCAAGAAAAAGGCTGCCAAGGCCAAGAAAAAGTAAAAGATGAAGTCTCTTAAGGAAATTTATAGAATCGGAAAAGGGCCGTCGTCGTCTCACACGATGGGACCGATGAAAGCGGCTCAGATCTATGCACAGCGTCACCCCGAAGCCAAGCGCTTCGAGGTGACGCTTTATGGTTCGCTGGCTGCAACAGGAAAAGGCCACATGACGGACGTGGCTATCACCGAGGGTTTGCAGCCCGTAGGCCCGGTCGACATCATCTGGAATGCCCGCGAACGACTGCCCTATCACCCCAACGGCATGCTCTTCAAGGCCATCGATGCCGACGGCAACCAGCACGACCCCTGGACGGTGTTCAGCGTGGGAGGCGGTGCGCTTTCGGAAGGCGAAAACGACACGCTCGGCCACGGTGGCGAGGAAGTCTACTCGATGCAGACGCTCGGCGAAATCCAGGAGTGGTGCGAGCACTATGGACGTGCCTACTGGGAATATGTCGACCAATGTGAGGACAGCGACATCTGGGACTACCTGCACGATGTCTGGGGCGTCATGCAGGCGGCTGTGGAGCGTGGTCTCGACAGCGAAGGCGTACTGCCCGGACCGCTCGGACTGGCCCGTAAGGCTCCCACCTACTACGTCAAGGCATCGGGCTACAAGGCCCATCTGCAGAGCCGTGGCATGGTGTTTGCCTATGCGCTGGCCGTGAGCGAGGAAAACGCTTCGGGCGGCATCATCGCAACGGCACCCACCTGTGGTTCGTGTGGCGTATTGCCTGCCGTGCTCTACCACCTGTCGCGTGGTCATCTGTTCTCCGAGAAGCGCATCCTGCATGCCATGGCGACCGCTGGCATCATCGGCAACGTAGCCAAGCAGAACGCCTCCATCGCCGGTGCCGACGTAGGTTGCCAAGGCGAGGTCGGCGTGGCATGTGCCATGGCCTCGGCTGCTGCCTGCCAGCTCTTCGGCGGTTCGCCGGCACAGATAGAATATGCTGCCGAGATGGGATTGGAACACCATCTGGGCATGACCTGCGACCCGATGTGCGGACTGGTGCAGATTCCCTGCATCGAGCGCAATGCCTTTGCTGCCACGCGTGCCCTCGACTCGCAACTCTATGCTGCCTTCAGCGACGGCCGTCACCGCGTCACTTACGACCGTGTCGTCCGCGTCATGAAGAAGACAGGCCACGACCTGCCGTCGCTCTACAAGGAAACCTCGGCAGGCGGTCTGGCTACTGAGGGACTATAAACCCTCATCACCTTTTACAAAAAAATCATTATCTTATCCTTCCTCTATCCGGTAATGTCGTTACTACGTGTTGGTAACGATATTACCGCTTAGTGGCAACTGCTGGATAAAAGCAAAACTAAGAATTCTTTTTCGTCGACTTCTTCGTACTGGTTTTCTTGTTTGAAGACTTCTTCGTGGTCGACTTCTTGGTAGTAGATTTCTTGGCGGTAGACTTCTTTGTGGCCGTCGTTTTCTTCGCAGCTGTCTTTTTCGCCGTGGTCGACCGCTTGGTAGTCGAAGCCTTTTTAGCCGTAGTCTTCTTCTTTGTGGCCGACGTCTTCTTCGTGGAAGTCGACTTCTTCGTGGTCGTCTTCGCCATCTCCTCGACGGTATCACGAGCCTGAGTCCACAAGTCACTCAAACTGCACGACTTCACCTGTGTCGACAAGAACCAGATCACCACAATAACACCAAGCAGGAATTTCAACAAACGCTTCCACTGAGCAAGCGTCAATTTCCCAATCTTGGCCGACGATTTAGACTTCTTTGAACCCTTTTTCTTCGACCGGCTCTCTCGTTCTGCCTCACGCTCCTGACGCTGTCTCTCCTTCTCTGCAGCAGCCTCCAGTTTCGGACGCACAGTCTCCTCGTAACGAGCCTCACTATAGACGTCGAAGTTCATGGCCAGACGTGCCTCCTCATCTTCGCCAACCGTAGCCCCCAACTGCTCACGACAAGCCTCAGCAATCTCATGGCGGAACGACAAACCCGTCGACTGATCCACCTCACGCTCACTATTGAAACTCACCGTCGCACCCTGCTCAATGTCACCATAGGCACTGCGCGCCACTGCTTTATAAAGATTTCCGTCCATATCACATTCCTTTCCAGAGCGACACAAAGCACCGAGCCTGCCACCCCCATTATGGCAGCAAAGTTACAAACAAAAAACGAGAAAGTAGAAAAAAAGCGCATTTTATTTTGTTTTTTCCCCGTTTATTCGTAACTTTGCACCCGCAACGCCCCAACAGGCATGCATCGGACTTGTAGCTCAGTTGGTTAGAGCAACAGACTCATAATCTGGAGGTCCCAGGTTCAAGCCCTGGCTGGTCCACACTGAAAAT
>OCVV011333542.1_pt1 | contig 28574 bp, 23 predicted proteins | sample 1539721 | NCBI WGS metagenome assembly OCVV01 (sample SAMN02144230, study PRJEB22623) | gut metagenome | biome: sheep rumen | host: Ovis aries | place: New Zealand | reverse complement strand
CTTTGTCTTCTGGACAAACTTACCATAAATCGGGTGCTTCTCCTTGAACTTGGCTGCAATAACAATGGTTTTATCCATTTTGTTGCTGATCACGACACCCTGTCTTGTTTTTCTTAAATTTCTTGTTTCCATCTGGACCATTGTTATTTGTTAAGTTCTCTCTGGCGAAGTTCGGTCTTCATGCGAGCAATGTCACGACGAGCGGCCTTAATCTGTGAGGGATTCTCAAGCGGAGCAATCGAATGGTTCAGCTTCATCTGCTGGAGTTTTGCCTCGGCGTTCTCCACCTTCTCGACGAGATCTTTCAGGTCGAGTTCTTTTATTTCGTTCATCTTCATAGCTTAAGCGTTTTTATCGTAATCACGTCGTACAACAAACTTTGTCTTTACCGGCAGTTTCTGAGCACCGAGGCGAAGAGCCTCCTTGGCGATATCGAAACTTACGCCTTCTACTTCGAAGAGGATGCGGCCCGGTGTCACGGGAGCCACCCATCCTGCGGGGTCACCTTTACCCTTACCCATACGCACGTCGGCAGGCTTGCGGGTGATAGGTTTGTCCGGGAAGATGCGGATCCACACCTGACCTTCACGGTTCATATAACGGTTGATAGCAACACGAGCGGCCTCAATCTGGCGGCTGTCAATCCACTTGGCATCAAGCGTCTTGATTCCGAACGAACCGAAAGCCAGCTGTGTACCTCTGTGGGCGTTGCCTTTATTGCCACGTCCGTCCTGAGGTCTTCTGTATCTTACTCTTTTTGGCTGTAACATGATAGCTTCCTTTTTTAACGGTTATTGTTTCTCTTACGGTCACCACGGCCACGACGCTCACCGCGACGCTCGCCACGACCGCTGCCCTGCTTCTCCTGCGAGAAGTTAGGAGTCAGGTCGCGCTCTCCGTAGACCTCTCCACGGCAGATCCATACCTTGATGCCCAGCAGGCCGACCTTGGTCAGAGCCTCTGTGGGGCAGTAGTCGATGTCGGCGCGGAATGTGTGCAGCGGAGTACGTCCTTCCTTGAACATCTCGCTACGTGCGATTTCAGCACCGTTCAGACGACCGCTGATCTGCACCTTGATACCCTCAGCGCCGGCGCGCATCGTGTTCTGAATAGCCATCTTGATGGCACGACGGTAAGCAATCTTACCCTCCACCTGGCGAGCGATGTTATTAGCCACGATGTTAGCATCGAGTTCGGGTTTCTTCACCTCATAGATATTGATCTGAATATCCTTCTTATAGAGCTTCTTGAGCTCTTCCTTCAGTTTGTCAACGTCCTGACCACCTTTACCAATGACAATACCCGGACGGGCTGTGCAGATAGTGATGGTGACGAGTTTCAGCGTACGCTCGATGACAATCTTCGAAACGCTGGCCTTTGCCAGGCGCTCGTTCAGATACTTACGGATCTTCATGTCCTCCACGAGGTTGTCACCGAAGTTCTTGCCACCGTACCAATTTGAATCCCAACCGCGGATGATGCCCAGACGGTTGCTGATTGGATTAACTTTCTGTCCCATTCTACTTAATTATTTTTCGTCATTAGTTTTGGTATCTACAAACAGTGTAACGTGGTTGGAACGCTTGCGGATGCGATAGCCGCGACCCTGAGGGGCGGGACGCATGCGCTTCATCGTAACACCTTCGTCGACGAAGACACGGCTCACGTAGAGTTCACCGGCTTCAGCCTTGCGATCATTCTTAGCTTCCCAGTTGGCGATGGCCGAGCGCAGCAGTTTCTCAACGTCTGCAGCGGCCTGCTTCTTCGAGAATCTCAGTACTCCAAGTGCGCGGTCGACCTCCATGCCGCGGATCATGTCTACGACGTAGCGCATTTTACGCGGAGAAGAGGGTACGCCTTTCAGCTTGGCGAAATATTGTGTTCTGAGAGCTGCCTTTCTAGCTTCGGCAGCGAGTTTCTTTCTTTTACCCATTATTGCTTCTTGTTTTAAATGGTTCTACCCTGCCGATTATTTCTTGTTACCAGCATGGCCGCCGAACTTACGTGTCGGTGAGAACTCTCCCAGCTTGTGGCCAACCATATTCTCGGTAATGTAAACAGGGATAAATTTGTTTCCGTTATGAACTGCAACAGTGTGTCCCACGAAGTCCGGGGAAATCATTGATGCTCTGGCCCACGTCTTGACGACAGTCTTCTTACCGCTCTCGTTCATGGCGAGAATCTTCTTCTCGAGCGATACGTTGATGTACGGGCCTTTTTTAAGTGAACGACTCATAATTTACTCTTAGTTAACTTGTTTACTTCTTGTTAGCTCTTTCAATGATGTACTTGTTCGAAGCCTTCTTCGGAGCACGTGTCTTCAGACCCTTAGCGTAGAGGCCCTTACGTGAACGCGGATGTCCACCAGACTGGCGTCCTTCACCACCACCCATCGGGTGATCGTGCGGGTTCATGACAACACCACGGTTGTGAGGACGACGGCCCAGCCAGCGAGAGCGGCCTGCCTTACCCGACTGCTCAAGAGCGTGGTCGGAGTTGCCCACACTACCTACGGTAGCCTTACAAGCAGAGAGCACCTTGCGGGTTTCACCCGAAGGGAGCTTAATCACACAGTAACTGCCTTCACGAGAAGTCAACTGAGCAAAATTACCAGCCGAACGAACGAGCAGAGCACCCTGGCCCGGACGCAACTCGATGTTGTGGATCACGGTACCAACGGGGATGTTTGCCAGCGGCAGGGCATTGCCAACCTCGGGAGCAGCCTCTGCGCCCGACATCAGTGTTGCACCCACCTGCAGTCCGTTAGGAGCAATAATGTAACGTTTTTCACCATCAGCATAGAACAGCAAAGCGATGCGAGCCGAACGGTTCGGATCGTACTCGATTGTCTTCACCACTGCTGGAACACCATCTTTCTCACGTTTAAAGTCGATCAGACGATACTTTCTCTTGTGACCGCCGCCCATGTAGCGGACTGTCATCTTACCGGTGTTGTTTCGACCACCAGTAGAGCGCTTACCGAAAACGAGAGACTTCTCTGGCACGGATGCAGTAATATCCTCGAACGTGCCAATAATCTTGTGTCTTTGTCCCGGAGTAACCGGTTTTAATTTACGTACTGCCATTTCTTATTAAATATTGCTGTAAAAATCAATTGTCTCGCCCTCTTTCAGAGTAACGATTGCTTTCTTGAACGCGTTCTTCTGTCCTCTCACGAGGCCTGCCTTGGTGTAGCGCGAAGAGCGCTTGCCAGCATAGCGAACCGTGTTCACGTCAACCACTGTAACATTGTAAGTGTCCTCGACCTCTTTCTTAATCTGGAGCTTGTTGGCCTCGGGACGCACAACGAAACCGAAACGGTTTTCCTGCTTCTCAGTGATTTTGGTCATCTTCTCAGTGACCAGGGGCTTAATGATAAATGCCATATCTCAATTCTCCTTTTTACTTGTTTAAGACTCCGTCGATTGACTCCAGCGACTTTTCTGTCACAACAAGCACGTCAGCATTCAATACTTTGTAAGTGTTGAGTGCCGATGCTGTCATAACCTCAGCGCGCTGCAAGTTACGAGCCGACAAATATACATTTTTCTCAACTTCCGGCAAAAGAAGAAGCAGCTTCGATCCCTCGATTTTAAGATTTTTAGTAAGATTTACGAAATCTTTTGTCTTGGGAGCCTCGAAGTTGAAGTCCTCAACAACGATGATGGCATTCTCCTGAGCCTTGTACGAGAGAGCCGACTTACGAGCCAGCTGCTTCACCTTCTTGTTCAGCTTGAAGCTGTAGTTGCGGGGCTTCGGACCGAACACGCGGCCACCACCCTTCAGCAGGGGCGACTTGATATCACCACGACGTGCACCGCCGCCACCCTTCTGGCGGATCAGCTTGCGGGTCGAACCGGTGATTTCGCTTCTTTCCTTCGACTTGGCAGTGCCCTGACGCTGGTTAGCCAAATACTGCTTCACATCAAGATACAGAACGTGGTCATTAGGTTCAATACCGAAGATAGCCTCGTTCAGTGTAACCTTTCTACCGGTCTCCTGACCGTTGATATTCAATACGCTAACTTCCATCTTACATTTCAATTAAAAGAGTTGAACCATTGCAACCGGCGCAGCTGCCCTTCACGAGAAGAAGGTTGTGCTCCGGAATAACCTTTAACACTCTGAGGTTCTGGGTCGTGACGCGGTCGCCGCCCATCTGGCCGCCCATGCGCATACCCTTGAACACCTTTGCGGGATACGAGCAGGCACCGATTGAACCCGGCTTGCGGGCGCGGTCGTCCTGGCCGTGAGTGGCCTGACCCACACCACCGAAACCGTGGCGCTTCATCACACCCTGGAAGCCCTTACCCTTAGAGGTACCAACCACGTCGACAAACTCGGCATCGCCGAACAGGTCGACGGTGATTGTGTCTCCGAGGTTGTACTCCTCGTCAAATTTGAACTCGGCCAAGTGCTTTTTCGGTGTTGTACCGGCTTTCTTGAAAACGCCCAGCATAGGCTTCGAGGTTCTCTTTTCCTTAGCCTCGCCGAAGCCCAACTGATAAGCCTTGTAACCGTCCTTCTCGACGGTCTTCACTTGAGTAACAACACAAGGACCAGCTTCGATAACAGTGCACGGTACATTCTTACCGTCGGCACTGAAAACGGATGTCATTCCGATTTTCTTTCCAATTAATCCTGGCATTTCAGTTTAAAAATTTAATAATAATGTGAATTGAAATTTTCTTTTTAAGCGTCAGCGCAAACTTACGCACACAAAAACCCACTTAAAAAGAGGAAGCACTCACTTCTTCGCATTTGAAGGTTAAGTGGCTCTTTATCAGGGTATTGATAGCTTTCAGCCAGCGCAATACGCATTTTGCGGGTGCAAAGGTACAACTTTTTTGTCATTTTAGCAAGCATTCTTACCCATCAGAATAAAGATTTACAGATTTTTAACACAACAAACAACCGTGGAGCCATTCTTCTCACGAATAAAACCATGGAATCTCGAACATAGGAGGGGCACACGACAAAAGCAATAAGACTTAATTTGGAAAGCAATTAAGCCGGAACGCAATGTGAAAATTCCAGTCATCCCAAAGATGACACCCAACATTGCCCACATCTCCCAACCTGCCATGGGAGCCTATTTTGCTGGTGCAGATGCCATCTCAGCCATAAACACTATCAAGAGTGTGACGCTTGGCGAAGGCTCTGAGGTGAGCGGTTGCCAAACAGGATCGGGCTACTCCGGCAAAGCCGTCAAACCCATTGCCCTACGCCACATCTTGGCTATGGCAAAGAATCCCATCATGAAAAACATCCAATTTAGCGGCATAGGAGGTATCGAGAACTGGAAGGATGCACTGGAGTTCATCCAACTGGGGTGCCGTAATGTACAAATCTGCACTGCTGTCATGCAATATGGCTATCGTATCATTGACGACCTAATCACGGGTTTGCAGACCTACATGGCCGAGCGAGACATTGAGAACGTGGAAGACTTTGTGGGCGAACTTCTGCCCAAGTTCTATCTGCCATCAAACTTGGATCGCGATACCATCGTATTTCCGAAAATCGACTACGAACGCTGTATCGGATGCGGCCGCTGCTACATTTCTTGTCAAGATGGCGGCCACCAGGCTATTACCTTCAACGCGGAAACACGCCAACCCCTAATTGTCGGCACGAAATGCGTCGGTTGCCATCTTTGCCGCCTCGTATGTCCCTCTTCCGCCATTGGTCTGGCCAAACGGGTCCAGAAGCGATGACATACTATTTGTCCCTTTTCCCCAAGGTCACATATTGAAACTACAAAAGCGGTGCATCCAGCTGGATGCACCGCTTTATGATAAGATTCTTGAAATCTGCTCAGAGAGGTATTAGACCTTGATTTCCACCTCAACACCGCTGGGGAGTTCGAGCTTCATCAGAGCGTCGACAGTCTTGGCGGTCGAGCTGTAGATGTCAATGAGACGCTTGTAGTTCGAGAGCTGGAACTGCTCGCGGGCCTTCTTGTTGACGAACGTACTGCGGTTCACGGTGTAGATGCGCTTGTGGGTGGGGAGGGGAATCGGACCGCTCACAACGGCGCCGGTAGCCTTCACTGCCTTCACAATCTTCTCGGCTGACTTGTCGACCAATTTGTGGTCGTAGCTCTTCAGCTTGATACGAATTTTCTGACTCATGTTTTAATTTACGATTTAATGATTTATAATTTACGATTATTTTAAAGAGGAGGAGTCGCTAAAGAGTCATTTGCTCAGCGACCCTCCTGCTTTGTTCGTTTTCTCCCCTCCTTCGGAAAAGTAGGGGTGAGGTTTTTACACCAGGTCGGCGCGACCCTTCACCTCTTCCAGCACAGCCTTGGCGATAGAGCTGGAGAGCGGTGCATGGTGGTCGTACTCCATCGAGCTGGTGGCACGTCCGGAAGTGATGGTACGCAGAGCTGTCACGTAGCCGAACATCTCAGCCAGGGGAACCATAGCCTTGATGACGCGTGCACCCGAGCGGGCCTCTTCCATGCCTTCCACCTGACCGCGACGCTTGTTCAGGTCGCCGATCACGTCACCCATGTTCTCCTCGGGAGTGACGACCTCCACCTTCATGATAGGCTCCATCAGGGCGGGGCCGGCCTTCGGGCAGATGTTCTTATAGGCGTTGATGGCAGCGAGTTCGAACGACAGCTGGTCGGAGTCCACGGGGTGGAACGAACCGTCGACAACGGTCACCTTCAGGCCTGTCATGGGATAGCCGCCGAGGATACCATTCTTCATGGCTGTCTCGAAGCCCTTCTGGATGGAGGGGATATACTCCTTGGGGATGTTACCACCCTTCACCTCATTGATGAACTGCAGGTCGCCCTCGGTGTAGTCGGGGTCCTTCGGACCCACGTTGACGATGATGTCGGCAAACTTACCGCGACCACCAGTCTGCTTCTTGTAGGTCTCGCGGTGGTTCTCGACGGTGCGCGTGATGGCTTCCTTGTAGTTCACCTGAGGCTTACCCTGGTTGCACTCCACCTTGAATTCGCGCTTCAGACGGTCGATGATAATGTCGAGGTGCAGCTCGCCCATACCCGAGATGATGGTCTGGCCGCTCTGCTCGTCGGTGCGCACGGTGAACGTCGGGTCTTCCTCGGCCAGCTTGGCCAGACCGTTGTCCAGCTTGGCGATGTCGGCCTGACTCTTCGGCTCCACTGCGATCGAGATCACGGTGTCGGGGAAGGTCATCGACTCCAGCACGATGGGGTGCTCCTCGTCGCAGAGGGTGTCACCTGTGCGGATGTCCTTGAAGCCTACGCCTGCGCCGATGTCGCCTGCGTCAATCGACTCCATGGGGATTTCCTTATTTGAATTCATCTGGAACAGGCGGCTGATGCGCTCCTTCTTGCCCGAACGGGGGTTGTAGACGTACGAACCGGCCTTCACGCTACCCGAGTAGACGCGGAAGAACACCAGACGGCCCATGTAGGGGTCGGTGGCAATCTTGAAGGCCAGGGCCGATGTGGGCTCTGCCTCGCTGGGCTTGCGGCCCTCTTCCTCGTCGGTGTTGGGGTTCACACCCATCACGGCCTCAGTGTCGAGGGGCGACGGCAGGAAAGCGCACACGTAGTCGAGCAGCGGCTGCACACCTTTGTTCTTATACGACGAACCCAGCACCATCGGGGTGATTTCCATCGAGCAGCAGCCCTTGCGGATAGCGGCGATGATCTGCTCCTCGGGGATGTCCTGGCCTTCCAGGTACTTCTCCATCAGGTCGTCGTCGAAGTTGGCGGCTGCCTCGATCATCTTCTCGCGCCACTCGTTGGCCTCGTCGACGAGGTCAGCGGGAATTTCCTCGATGTCGTATTCGGCGCCCATCGTCTCATCGTGCCACAGGATGGCCTTCATCTTGATGAGGTCCACGACACCCTTGAAGTTCTCCTCGGCACCGATAGGAATCTGCACGGGGCAGGGGTTAGCACCCAGGATGTCCTTCATCTGCTGCACGGTCTCGAAGAAGTCGGCACCCGAACGGTCCATCTTGTTCACATAACCGATGCGCGGAACGTTATATTTGTCAGCCTGACGCCACACAGTCTCCGACTGTGGCTGCACGCCGTCAGCAGCCGAATAGGTGGCCACGGCGCCGTCGAGCACGCGGAGCGAACGCTCCACCTCAGCAGTGAAGTCGACGTGTCCCGGAGTGTCGATCAGGTTGATCTTGAACTGCTTGCCAGCATAGTTCCAGTTACACGTAGTAGCAGCCGACGTGATAGTGATACCACGCTCCTGCTCCTGAGCCATCCAGTCCATCGTGGCTGCACCGTCGTGCACCTCACCGATTTTGTGGGTCTTACCTGTGTAGAACAGGATACGCTCAGAGGTTGTTGTCTTTCCGGCATCGATGTGAGCCATGATACCGATGTTGCGAGTCAAATGTAAGTCGCGATTTGCCATTTCTTATAGTGCTTCTTGTTTTGTTATTATTACCTTTGATAATCTTTTTACCTTGCTATTACCTGTATCTTGATTTAGAATCTGAAATGAGCAAATGCGCGGTTAGCCTCGGCCATACGGTGCATGTCTTCCTTACGCTTGAAGGCACCACCCTGGTTGTTGTAGGCGTCCATGATCTCGGCAGCCAGTTTCTCGGCCATGCCCTTACCGCCACGCTTGCGGGCGAAGCTGATCATATTCTTCATCGAGACGCTCTCCTTGCGGTCGGGACGGATTTCAGTAGGCACCTGGAACGTGGCACCACCAATACGACGGCTCTTCACCTCCACCTGCGGGGTGATGTTGTCGAGGGCCTGTTTCCAAATCTCAAGCGGAGCCTTCTCTTCCTTGGCCATCTTGTCCTTCACAATGTCGAGGGCCTTGTAGAAAATGTCATAGGAAATACTCTTCTTACCATCAAACATCAGATGGTTGACGAACTTCGACACCTTCGTGTCGTTGAACACTGGGTCTGGCAATACCAGACGCTTCTTGGGTTTTGCTTTTCTCATTTTTTGTTTAAAATTAAAATTCTGCGTGGGGCTGTCTTCACGTTCTTCAACGTCCGCACCCGGACATTTACTCAACCTTTATAACAATTCTCCAGCAAAACTATTTAATAAATATAATAATAATGTGTCCTTTCTGGACCTTTGTTTATTTCTGAAAAGGAAATGGTGTTCGGCGGTCTACGAGCTTTCAAGCGGCAAAGTTTTCAAGTCTTTCCAGTTTTCTTCCCAACTGAATCGAGTTCCGAAGTGATGCTCACGCATTGCTTACCAACTCCTCAACCTGAATCTTATAAACCGCCGAACGCCATCGGCAGCGGCGTCTTACTTCTTCTGCTTCGGACGCTTGGCGCCGTACTTCGAACGACGCTGGGTGCGGTTGGCAACACCGGCGGTATCGAGTGTACCGCGAACGATGTGATAGCGCACACCGGGAAGATCCTTCACACGACCACCGCGCACCAGCACGATGGAGTGCTCCTGAAGGTTGTGACCCTCACCAGGGATGTAGGAGTTCACTTCCTTCTGATTTGTCAAACGAACACGGGCAACCTTACGCATTGCCGAATTAGGCTTCTTAGGAGTCGTCGTGTAGACGCGAACACATACGCCACGGCGCTGAGGACATGCGTCCAGAGCGGGCGACTTGCTCTTCTCTACGAGATCCTTTCTGCCTTTTCTTACCAATTGTGAAATAGTAGGCATAATTTTACTTTTTTTGATTTATATATATTATTTTGTTAATTATCAACTTTTTACGAAAGCACATATCTCCCCCATTCCTTACGAAAGGACACAATACGGCATTTCGGGCTGCAAAGTTACGAACTTTTCCACAAATACATTAATAAATGCACGATTATTTTTTCGCAACTTCAATTATTTAACAATAAATAACAATTCAATCTCATCAAAAAGCGGCACTACCGAGTGTTTGGCATGCAAATTCTTGTCGGTCAGCTACTTTTTGGGGTACTAACAGCAGCCACGCCCGTGGCAAGGCGCATCTGATTCCACCAAGAACTTTAAGGTTTACCTGTACTAAGTTTCGGAACTTGAACCAAATCAGAACACGCCGAAGAGGTTGTCGTACTCGAAAATTTCAACCGCCTCTTCTTCCACAGGCGTGCGCTTCACAATCTCGTTTTGTTCCCAAAAGCCGCGGTCGAGCCCCTTCCGGCCAATGAGGTCCATCAGGTTGTCGTTGAAGCGCAATGTTCCACGGCTTGTGAAATAGCGGTCGGCCACGTTGAACATCACGCCCGTGGTTTCAAACTTATGGCCGTCGGCCGTATAGCTTGTACGAAAATGCACACTGTTCACTTCTGCAAAGCCGTTGTCAAGTTGATAGTTGACGACAAACGAATAGTCAATGGGCCTCACCACAGCCCTATTGCCCACCTTGTGCGACACCCATTCCTTTGTGCTGCGCCCTTCGTACTTCAGCAGCTGAAAAGTCTCTGCGTCCACATACAGGCGCCCCTCGATAGCCCAGGCATTTGAGTCGCGCGGCACGAAGCTGATAACGTAGACACGCCGTTCGTCATCGCCGACCAGGCTCATCTCTGTGAGGTAATCGCGAGCGTAGCCCCGATGCAAGGGAACGAGTTGCTCGGTGGAAGGTATATTTTTTTGGTTAGAAAAAACCGGCACTTGGGCAAAGGTAAAGAAATTGGCAGGGCTGATCGTGCGCATGCTTGCCACCGACAGATAGCGGCCGGTGACCAGCGACATCTCGCTCACCTGAGATGCCGAACGAGCCGTGAAGAACGACTCCAGGAAGGAATGGCACTGCCTGTCGGTGTAGCCCACCTGCCGATAGAAGTAGTTCCCCCTTGTCTTCCTATACCGTTTGTTATCCTTTTTCATACGCTTCAGAGCGTTCTGGACCACCAAGTCGGTGCCCAGCACCACCACCTCACCCAGCATCTCGCCCTCCGAACTGAGCAGAACCTCCTGCCCTATGTCGACAGCCCGCAGGCGTACCGTTTTATAACCCACATACGAGATGCGCAGCACATCGGCCGAATCGGCATCGATGACAAACTCACCCTCCGCATTCGATATGGTGCTGTTCTGCCCACTGATGTAGACCGACGCAAACGGTAACCGCTCACCTGTCTTCGCATCAATGACACGGGCATCGACGTGAAGGGGTAGCCCACCCCCGTCAGAGGGGAGTGCAGAAAGGACTGAAGCGCTCACGAGAAGGAATAGAAGGAGTGTGAGCATTTTCATCTTCATCGTGTCACCTCCTTTGTGATGAAACCGTTCGGCGTGACGCCTTCTGCTGATACGGCTATTGACTCCGTGAAGCCATTGTTCCAGAACGACACGCGCACATGGCCCTCATTGTCGGTCACCAGGCTGGGATTCCAGTAGAGCGTGCGACGGTAGTCGCCTTCTTCTGGAAGCGGGTCAAGACTGTAGTCCACGCGATAGAACTCGTCGGGGTCGCTCAGTCCCTGGAAGTCGATGCGATAGCCGTAGAAGTCGGGTTGCGGCAGACCGGCCGGATAGAGCGGGTCGGTCTTGAAGTTGATGATCGACGTCAGCGGCGACGTGCTGCTCTTCGACCGTTCAGCGAAATAGGGTGTCATCACTTCCCGATAACGACCCTCCTGATGAATCAGGCGACGGTCGTCGGCATCGGCATAGAGATAGAGTTTGCTGAAGTTCACGTCGGCAGGGAAGAACTGCATGCCTGGCGCAAGGTTCTCCTTGCGTCCGTAGAAACCCGGCTCGCGGAAGACGGTCTGCTGGCCATACTCCGGCGCATCTATGAACGTCAGGTTCATGCCGTCCAGTCCCATCAGCATGAGAAGCTTATAGAAGTTGTGATATGAGCGGAACGCCTGGTCGAACTTATAGTCTTTGTAGGTGTGCCACTTGTTGTAGTCGCGCATCGGGCGGGCTTCTTTGCCGGCTATGGTCGCCTCAGCTATCGCGCCTGCGTTTTGCCCACTCGGCTTCAGTTCCTTCGCCTCGCGAAGCACTTGCTCCATGTCAGCAAAGAAGCGGTCGTCAGCAAAGTTGTTCTGATAGAGCCCTTCTCTTGCTTCGTCGGGTTGCCACCAACCGCCCTTGGTCATGTCCTGACCGATGAGCCGGAAGTCATCGTCGTGGTATTCATACAGGTGGGTGTTGAAATCGAAATCGTTGATGGTGCCGAAGATGTTCGAAAGATACGACATCATGTGTCGCACATCGATGACGGCCGCAGGCTTCACACCGCGGAAGTCGGCCCAGCCACGACGCTTCGCCTTCGTCACTTCGGGCAGCACGTAGGCCTGACTACGACGGTCGTAGTAGGTGAAGGGGGCAGCCGAAGTTTTGTTCATAGCCATGTAGCCGTTGCGGAAGATGTTGGGGTCTACGGGTTCGTTCAGGGCGCGCGTCTCGTAATAATCGTAGTTGCGGGCCACGGGCGAATAGGCGTTCATCGGGATGACGTGCTTGCCCAGCAGATAGCCCGGGCGCCGATTCTTGTAGACCGAGAAGTTATGACCCGCCACGCCAGCCTTACCCATGCCGATGACCTCGGCACTCTGCTCGTTCAGCGTGAGCGCCATACGCGACGTCCCGAAGAAGGGATTCAGGTTGAACGTGAAGAAACCGAGTGAGTCGGTCCTGATTTCGGCCGACACAACGCCGTCGTAGGGCGTAATCAACTCGTTGAACACCCACATAGGCTTCTTCAGATTCTTCCACAGCAAGTATTCGTATTCCCCATGGTCGTCGACAACGCGGCCGCGGAAGTTCAGTCCGCGCTCCACCGCCATCAGCGGATCCCAGCGTTCGCCGCTCATCATGCGTTCAAAGTCGTAGCGCGTCCACCCCTGCACCATCATCAGCAGGTCGAGAGCGGTGCGGTGCTCGCGGTCGTCGGCTTCGAAATAGTATTCGGGATGTGGAATGAACCCCTTCACCTCGCTGCCCAGCAGCAGATAGGAAAGCACGTTGCCATCGGCATAGGTGCCGTCGCGGTAAAGCCCGTCGGTGATGGCCATCGACAGTTTGTTGCGTTCTCTCACCGCATTTCCATCGGCATCCACCAGCTGGCAGTCCAGCGTCACCTGCTCGTAAGGCTTCAGCGTCGTGCCCTCTTCAGGCATCGACACCCGCAGGCGCAGACCGTCCATGTCGTGATTGTTCACAAACACCTCGCGCTGGGCCAGCACCTTGCCTTCCTCAGTGAAGAGGGTGAAAATGTTCACGCCCGTCTGCAACGATGCCTTGTCGACGACGACGCTGACACGCTCTGCCGCGGTCATGTCAAGCACATTGTAATAGAGCGTGGTGCCGCGAGACGTCACGCTCAGCCCGAGCCGCATACCTTCGGTCAGGCTGTTGCGGGCCACGCTGGCGCGCAGGGAATCTTCGCCGGTGGAGAACACGTTCAGCACGTAGCCGCGCCTGTGGGCACGGGGCAGACGGAACGTGTAGTCGCGACCTTCATAGGCGACGCTGAGCTTCAAGCCACGCATCAGCTCGTCCTCGGCCTCATCGCTCTCGTCGCTGGTCATGCCAAACACACCGCGACCGGCATAGTCGGTCTTGAAGGTGCCCATCTCCTTTCCGTCGCGCAGGAGGCGGCCTTCAATGTTCAGCGTGCGTCCCTCGGTGCTCCGGGCCTGGAAAGCCACACGCGTGGGCACGCCGCGCACCAAGTTGCCACCCTCCGGATAGAAGTCTATCTTCAGCTTGTCGCGCTCATTGTCGAGCAGCGATGCGGTGGCCTTGGGCAGGCGAGGTATGCGTTTCTGGCCATACTGGCCGTTCTCTACACGGTCGTAGATGGGAAACACGCGGCTGAAGATACCGGCGTTGCCACGCAGGTATTCCTGGAAACGCTCACCGTAGAAGTCCTGGGCCAGGATGCCCGACAGGCGGTCCCAGCCATGACCGTAGTCGTCGCCGCTCTTCTTCACCGACGGTGGTACGCCGGGTGTGAAATTCAGCATCCATGCCGTGTAGGCACGCACCTCGTAGAAGCCGGCGTTCAGCGTGTCTTTCAGCAGGAACGAGCCGCTGGTCTGACCGTTTCTCACCATCAGCTTCAGCGTCTCAACGGGAAAGCCGATAGGGTTCACGAGTTCTACATAGAGGATGCGGCTCAAGTCAGATGCCTTCAGCGAAGCGCCGTCCACCACGTATGCTTTGAACCAAATGTGCTCGCCTTTATAATAAGAGGTGTTGTCGAAATGCAGATACACGCGCTCTTGCGGATTCTGCCGGGCAAAGCGCTCGAAGTTCTCCTGTCGCTGTGTCAGCAGCGAGTCGGGGGCAGCATCAGCAGCCGAAGGCCAACCTGCAGCAAAAGCACCAGCCGACCACAGCAAGCCGGATGCCCATATCAAAAGTCGGGTTAATAATCTCGTCATCGTTTTCATGTTTGTTCGATTTCTGCTGTAAAGATAGTTTATCCGGTCGCGGCGCAAGCGGGTTGGTGTCGTGGCCTGCGGTGCTGCTGGGGAAGCGATGATGTCCTTCATCTAAGTCTTTAGTTATCATCGCTTTCTTTGGGGCAAAGATAGCACTTTCAGGCCACTTATGCAAGCGTTTTCATGTTTTTAACACGCATTTCCTCTGGTTCCCCCGTTCCTATAGGGACGTGAAGGAGGTGGCAACCATTAATTGTGCATCCCCCTGACTGTGCAAAGCCAGACTATTGCTTTGCAAACTAACTCAGATTATTTTGCAAATCAACTTAAATTGTTGTACAAATTAACTCAGATTGCCTTGCAATTTAACTCAATTTGCAACCTGATTTGCATGACATCGATTATCTGGAAGATAGCTCCGGAGCTTTCAAAAGGACTATTTGAGGAAGACAAGAGGAGCGCTTTAGGAAACAAACGGACTGACTGAGGACGCATAAAAAAAGCCTCCAACAGGCTGACGCGCAACCTGAAAGAGGCTTTATCGTTATCGTGAAGTGACGGAAAAGAACCTTGAGAAGGGAGCAAGGCGAGACTTCTGCCCCGACGAATCATGACGATTAATAGAGGAACACACGGAAGTTCTTGGCTGAGCCGGGAGCGCCCTCTTCGGCACGAGGCAGGTATTCGAGGGCCGAGACGGTCTGCTCAGAGCCGAGGTCAATGACCAGGAGGTGAGGCATCGATGCTCCGCGCACGGTCTGCCAATAGGTAGACTCTTGCAGGTCGTAGACCTTGTCGAGTGTGTGGTTGCCGTTCTCCTCCTCGGAGTCGGCATACTTGGCCACCCAGGGTTCGCGTGAGAGGCGCTTGCCGTCAGCCCCCTGCAGGTAGAGCTCGGCGATGGCGGTGACGTCCTTGCCGTCCTGGTTGGAAGCCACTTCAATAGCGAGGTAGCGTCCCTTCTTCTGACCGTCGAACTTGATGGTCTGCCAGCCGTTGCCGCCCTTGAAGGCTCCTGCGACGACGGGTGTGGCGGAGTTCAGGTCGGGCTTGTCGCCGATGTTGTTGTGCTTGTTGCTCTTTTCCAGCTGGAGCTTGTTCAGTTCGGGCTTGTCCTGTCCCCAGACGACGGGCTGCTTCGGGCCAACAACGTCGAGGACGATGATCTCGTTCCGTCCCTTCTTCAGCCAGCAGCCAGGCACGTAGAGCGTCTGCTGCGGACCAATGCTCCAGATGCGGCCCATGGCATGGCCGTTCACCCAGACCTGTCCCTTGCCCCACGTCTCGAAGTTCAGGAAGGTGTCGCCCACCTTCGAGAGGTTGAAGTAACCGCGGTAGTAGCCACGCTTTGACTTTTCGGTTGGTTTGTTGATGTTGCTGTTGGCAGTGAGGCGAAGCGTGTTCACTGCGGTCTCGTAGCTGTCGTCAGTGGCACATTGCCACCATTCGCGAGGTTTCCATGTTACTTCATTGTTGTCTACTTCAGCAGAGATGGTGACGTCGCCAACGATGCCCTTGAAGTCCTTGATAGCCCGTCCGAAGTTGATACGGCCCATACCCTCGACAAGTATGAGCAGTTTCTGCCCTTTCTTGACGGGAGGCAGAGTCAACGACTTCTCGTTTTTTACTCGATCCACTTTACCAATGTATTCACCGTTGATGAACACCTGGGCAAAGTCATGCATCTCAGCAGTAAGCACACTCTGAGTAGGTATGTCGGGGAGAGTGGTCGAATAGAGCATCATTCCCCAACCCATATCCATTTCCTCAAAAGTCTTGAGTGCACCTCTATCTTCCTTGCCAGGAGCCAGAAGTAACTCTGCAAACGTTTTCAATTCGAATTTGGGAATGGTGATAATAGGCATCGGAGCCTTGGGAACAGCGGGGAGCTTTTTGCCGTCGTTGTACTTCTCCATCATCTTGCGCAGCTCCCAGAACTTCGGCGTGGCCTGGCCATACTCGTTGATGGGGGCGTCGTAGTCGTAGGAGGTCACGTCGGGGGCAAAGCCGGGCGAGTTGGCGCCGGCCCAGTGGCCGAAGGAAGTACCTCCGTGGGTCATGTAGAGCGAGAACGAGATGCCCTTCGACAGCATTTCGTTCATACCCTCGACCATATCCTTGGCGGGACGCGTCTCGTGGCGGGCACCCCACTTGTCGAACCATCCGCTCCAGAACTCAGAGCACATCTTCGGCGCGTTGGGGCGCAGCTCGCCGAGGCGGCGGAACTGGTTGTCGATGTTGGCGCCGGTGCCGAAGTTCATGGTCCAGGTGAGGTCGTCGAGGCCGTTACGCTCGAAGTTGCTGGCCCAGTCACACTGGAAGAGTGCCAGCTCCTTGCCGTAGATGCCGCGCAGGCAGTCGCGGATTTCGCTGACATAGGGCTTGTCCTCGCCGTAGGAACCGTACTCGTTCTCCACCTGCACCATGATGATGGGGCCGCCGCGCTGGATGGTCAGCGGAGCGAGCTGCTCGCCCACCTTCTCCTCGAATATCTTCACGCGCTCCATAAAATAAGGGTCGCGCTCGCGCAGGCGGATGTCCTTCTTCTTCAGCAGCCACCAGGGCAGGCCGCCCATCTCCCACTCGGCACAGACGTAGGGTCCGGGGCGCACGATGACGTACATGCCGTTCTTCTGGGCCAGGCGGCAGAACTCGGCCACGTCGTTCTGGCCGGTGAAGTCGAACTGGCCTTCACGCTGCTCGTGGATGTTCCAGAAGATGTAGATGCAGACGGCGTTCATGCCGAGCGCCTTGCACATCTGGATGCGGTGCTCCCAGTAGGGGCGCGGGATGCGGGGGTAGTGAACTTCGGCAGCCTTCACGATGAACGGCTTGCCGTTGAGTAGGAAGGTGCCTTTGCCAGTGGTAAAAGTGCCGGGCTTACCCTTCGGGGCAGCTGTCGTGGCCGCGTTGGCCACGGCGGGCATAGCCAGCAGCATCGCTGCCAGAGAGAGGATGGAAATGACTTTTCTGAGTTTCATCTTTTTTATTATTAGGTTCAGATTTCTTTGCAAAGGTACGAATAAGCGAGCGAAATGCAAAGAAAAAGAATATTTTTTTCTTTCATTCCCGAGCGAAAGTTTCTTCGACGTATGTCAAAGGTACGAATAAGCGAGCGAAATGCAAAAAGAATTGCGGTTTTTCTTTTTGTTTTCAGAGAAAAACGCTACCTTTGCAAGACGAAACAAAGACAAATAGGACATGAAGAAACTTTTCACCTTATTATTATTAATAGCTCTCGCGCCTTTCTTAGCCCATGCCCAAGAGAATCTGGATGGACTGGAAGTGCAATTACCAGAAGGCTGGAGTATCCCAGAAAAACAGGACTATAACAAGTTAAGTGAAAAAGATTGGAAGAAAGGGGAGGGCGCTTTTCGCCGAAATCCGAATGCACCCCAGCCTGATTGGCGACGGCCTTTAGCCCCAACCCTTCCTGAAGACGAAAAAACACTCATAGGAAGCGCCCTGTGCTTTGCATCTTACGTGGATTTTGCAAATGGAAAAGGAAAAGTTCTGGAGAACGTGATTCTTAGGTCAAAAGCAAAAGAAAACAAGTGGGTGTGTGGAAATGATTTTACATTCAAGTCAAGCAATAAAGCAGATAATAACTATCTGAAGAAGGAGGCTCTTGTAGTAATATTCAAAGACTCTCTTTATGTAAACGGCAGGAAACTCCGTGTGAATGATACTCGTCTGTCTGATGGATATGTCAGGGGGTACCGCTATCAGGATGCCAAAATCTGCTTCGTTGGTTTTTCCCATAATTCCAGTGCATTCGTGCTGCCTGTGCTGACGCCTTGGGCTGTCGGAATTGCAAGTTTCTATGTCTGCATGCATGACAAAGTTTGCTATATTTTATCTTCTGACAACCGCAAGACAAACTACCTAAGAACCGACAATGTGGAAATGCTGATGCTAGGACAGATTGACAGAGACGACCTGTGGAGCTGGTATAAAAGTATACCAAAGAATGAATACAAGATGTCAGCGCCGGTCGTGCTGAACATTATGGAGGAACTAAATATGCTGAGACCAAATTAGTAACAAATCATTAATTATATCACTATTATGGCAGACAACAACCAGAAACCGCAGGGACAGCAACTGCAGCTGAACCTGAAGCCCGAGATTGCTTCGGGCGAATATTCAAACCTCGCACTCATCACCCACTCGCACAGCGACTTCGTGCTCGACTTTGCACGCCACCTGCCCGGCATGCAGCAGCCCGAGGTGTGCAGCCGCGTGATCATGGCTCCCGAGCATGCCAAGCGCCTGCTGGGTGCTCTGCAGGAGAACCTCTACAAGTACGAGCAGCAGTTCGGACGCATTGAGCTGCCCGGTCAGCCCCAGCGCACCATCGCTCCCTTCGGCAATGGCCGCGGCGAGGCATAAAGCTGCCGTTCATTCTCGAGTTCCGCCCCAATTTTGTCTTCCAACAACGACACCAGATCGCCCTTCTCGCGCGGTCTGGTGGTTTATGTTGCCCTTTATCGCCACACACTCCAGGGCCAAAGGTCGGCATGAGCCTTGTCGGGGTTAGCCTACCTGTATATCTGTTAATACATCATTAAAATGCTCTTTACCCCAGTCTATCAACGCCGTGAGTACGGGCATCAGCGACTTGCCCGTGTCAGTCAGCGAATACTCCACACGAGGAGGAACCTCTGGATAAACCTCACGATGAACGAGGTGACTCTGCTCCAGATTCTTCAGCGTCTGTGAGAGCATCTTTTGGGAACAATCTGTCATCAGCCGACGGATTTCATTGAATCGTAAAACACCTGTCTCGCTGGTGTGAAGCATATAAAGCACCAACATTGACCATTTGTCGCCGAAACGACTCAACACTTGCCTGATGGGACAGGCCAAATACTCTGCCTTAATATCTGCCATAACTATATGTTTTTTCCTTTTATGCTGCAAAAGTAGCAAATAGTAACCAAGTTTCGGAAATAAACTATGTTAATCTGAGTTAAAGCTGTTTTCTGCAATCCCTTATATCACCACAATTCCTACTTTTTGGTAACTATCTCACCAAAAAGTGCCTTCTTGTGGGGTAGAAAAATTTGTCATACCTTTGCACCGTCGAAAACAAAATAATAAACATTTAAACGAATAAGAAGTATGAAACAAATTGAGACAATTAAGACAGGTAAGAACTACAGCGCAGTAAGTGTAGGCAAAATGAGTGAAATTATCGAGCACGAACTCCCAATGGGACCGAATGTGACCATTCAGGGTAAGGTGTTTGCAGGACAGGCCGTCGGCGCAACGGGTAGCGAGTTCTCGTTCCAGACACTCGTTCCCGGTCAGGACAGCGGTTTTCTGCACACTCACAAGACCCACGAGGAACTTTACTTCATCCTGAAAGGCGAAGGACTGTATCAGGTGGATGGTGAGATTTTCCCCGTCAGCGAGGGTTCTATTATACGCGTAGCTCCCGATGGCAAGCGGGCGCTGAAAAACACCGGCAACGAGAATCTGACAATGCTCTGCATCCAGTATAAGGCCAATGCTTTTACAGATGCCGATAGTCCTATGACAGATGGTAACATTCTTCAGGAACAACTTAACTGGTAGACGCCAATGATACAGAAAGCACTTGACTTTCTGCGCAACCACAATGAGGTGGCTTTCGCTACAAGCGACGGCCACCTTCCTAAATTGCGCATGTTCCAGATTATGAAGCAGGAGAACAACGTGCTTTACTTTTCCACTTCAGCAGAAAAAGCCGTCTGGAAGGAACTGATGCAAAATCCTAATGTAGAAATTCTAGCCTATGCCGACAACAAATCTGTTCGCTGTTCTGGCATGGTGAACTTCGATGTTGAGGATGACGTCAAGAAATGGATATACGAGCATAACACCGTCCTGTCTCGCCTCTATAGCAGCTATGACAAGATTGTCTATTTCCGCCTGCCTATTGCTGAAATGGATTACTATGATCTAACCCCTACTCCCCCCGTATTTCTTCATTTTGACCTGATGGCTGGTGAAATAGGCAAAGGGTTTGTAGGTGAACGATTCAAAACTCAATTAAATCAATCTAAGCATAACGTTTAGCAGATAACAAAGGGGCTTCCCACAACATCTTCTTTAATATCATAAAAAAAAGGCAACCCAGCCTGAATGGTCAGGCTGGGTTGCCCCGGATATTATTGCAATGTTGCGTTATTCAGCTACTTCGGCATCACCGAAATCGATAACGTTCTTGCGGTTGGCCTGCATGCGGTCATACTCTTCGCGCGAGCCTACCACAATACGATCCCACTGACGCAGACCAGTGCCTGCAGGGATGAGATGTCCGCAGATGACGTTCTCCTTCATGCCCTCAAGGAAGTCCTGCTTGCCACGGATGGCAGCCTCATTGAGCACCTTGGTAGTCTCCTGGAACGATGCAGCCGACATGAATGACTTCGTCTGCAGTGCTGCACGGGTGATACCTTGCAGAATCTGCGTAGACGTGGCAGGCACGGCATCGCGCACCTGTACGGGACGAAGGTCGCGGCGCTTCAGTGAGGAGTTCTCGTCGCGCAGTCGGCGGGCAGTGACAATCTGACCCTTCTGCATGACCTCCGAGTCGCCGGCGTCGGTGACCACTTTCTTACCCCAGATACGGTCGTTCTCCTCGGCGAAGTCGAGCTTGTCGACGAGAGCGTCTTCGAGGAACGTGGTGTCACCCGGGTCGTTGATCTGCACCTTACGCATCATCTGGCGGACGATGATCTCGAAGTGCTTGTCATTGATCTTCACGCCCTGCAGACGATAGACGTCCTGCACTTCGTTCACAATATACTCCTGTACAGCCGTGGGACCCTTGATGGCGAGAATGTCACTGGGGGTGATGACACCGTCGGAAAGCGGTGTTCCAGCTCGCACGGCATCGTGCTCCTGCACAAGAATCTGCTTTGAGAGCGAGACGAGGTACTTGCGCTGGTCGCCTGTCTTCGAAGTGACAATGATTTCGCGATTGCCTCGCTTCACCTTTCCCATGGTCACCTCGCCGTCGATTTCACTAACCACGGCAGGGTTGCTGGGATTGCGGGCCTCGAAAAGCTCAGTGACACGAGGCAGACCACCCGTGATATCACCTGCACCACCCACGGCACGCGGTATCTTGACAAGCGTCTGACCTGTCAGAATCTGAGCACCGTCCTCCACAACTACGTGACCACCTACGGGGAAGTTGTAGGTACCGATGACGTTGCCGTCGGCATCCAGAATATCGCAGGAAGGAACCTTCGTGTGGTCGCGCGAGTCGGTGATGATCTTCTCAGTCAGACCCGTGGTCTCGTCGGTCTCAGCCTTATAGGTGGTACCTTCGATGACGTCCTTGAAGCGGAGTTTACCGGCATATTCAGTCACGATGACAGCGTTGAACGGATCCCAACGTGCGATGAGGTCGCCCTTCTTCACTATATCGCCCTGCTTCTTGTAGAGCGAAGAACCATAAGGAACGTTCAGCGTGGAAAGAACAATCTTTGTATTGGGATCGACGAAACGGATTTCGGCCAGACGGCTGACCACCATCTCGCACTCTGCCTCCTGCTCACCCTGTTTCTCGGTATAGGGAACTGTGCGCAGTTCGTCGAACTCGATGCGTGCATCGTTCTTGGCAACGATGGAAGCATTGGCGGCTGCGTTACCTGCCACACCACCGGCGTGGAACGTACGAAGCGTAAGCTGTGTACCCGGTTCACCGATGGCCTGGGCTGCGATGACACCCACGGCCTCACCCATCTGCACCATGCGCTGTGTGGCAAGGTTGCGTCCGTAACACTTCATGCAGACGCCACGCTTCGACTCACAGGTGAGCACGGAACGAATCTCAACCATCTCGATAGGCGATGCCTCGATGGCAGCAGCCTTCTCCTCGGTGATTTCCTCGCCTGCAGCGCAGATGAGTTCTCCCGTGGTGGGATGGATGATATCGTGGACTGACACGCGTCCGAGGATACGCTCGGAGAGAGGCGAGATGACCTCGTCGCCCTGCTTCAGAGCGGTGCATTCAAGTCCGCGCAGCGTACCGCAGTCTTCCTCATTGATGATAACGTCGTGGGAGACGTCAACAAGTCGGCGAGTCAGGTAACCAGCATCGGCCGTCTTCATGGCCGTATCGGCCAGACCCTTACGGGCACCGTGAGAAGAGATGAAGTATTCAAGCACCGACATACCTTCCTTAAAGTTAGAAAGGATTGGGTTCTCAATAATCTGCTGACCTTCAGCACCAGCCTTCTGCGGCTTGGCCATCAGACCACGCATACCTGAGAGCTGCTTAATCTGATCCTTAGAACCACGGGCACCCGAGTCAAGCATCATATAAACAGCGTTGAAGCCCTGGTCGGCCTCGGTCATCTCTTTCAGCAGGATGTCGCCGAGTTCGTTGTTGACGTGTGTCCAAGCGTCGATGACCTGATTGTAACGTTCGTTGTCGGTGATGAAACCCATATCGTAGTTGGCCTGGATTTCGTCTACCTCCTTTTGACCCTTGGCCACGATACCTTCCTTCTCGGGCGGCACGATAATGTCGTCGAGGTTGAAGGAAAGTCCAGCCTCGTAAGCCATGCGATAACCGAGGTTCTTGATACCATCGAGGAACTCGCAAGCACGAGCCATACCGACGTTCTTAATGACGTCGGCAATCATGCCACGCAAGGTCTTCTTCGAGATAATATCGTTGAAGAATCCTACTTCGTCGGGCACGATTCCGTTGACGATGACGCGACCTACGGAGGTTTCAACCATGTGGCGGACATGCTTGCCGTCAACGATGTCATCGACCATTACCTTAACAGGTGCGTGAAGGTCGCACTTGCCCTCGTTGTTGGCAATGATGGCTTCCTCCGGACCGTAGAAGGTGAGACCAGCGCCCTTGGCACCGGGACGCAGTTTGGTAATATAGTAGAGACCGAGCACCATGTCCTGTGAGGGCACCGTGATAGGCGCACCGTTTGCAGGATTCAGGATGTTGTGGCTCTGAAGCATGAGGATCTGGGCCTCAAGGATAGCCTCATTGGAAAGCGGAAGGTGGACTGCCATCTGGTCGCCGTCGAAGTCGGCATTGAATGCCGTACATGCAAGCGGGTGGAGCTGGATAGCCTTACCTTCGATGAGCTTAGGCTGGAAGGCCTGTATACCAAGACGGTGAAGCGTCGGTGCACGGTTGAGGAGCACGGGATGGCCCTTCATTACATTCTCAAGGATATCCCAGATGACAGACTCACGGCGATCGACAATCTTCTTAGCCGACTTCACGGTCTTGACGATGCCGCGCTCAATGAGCTTGCGGATGATGAACGGCTTGTAAAGCTCGGCTGCCATCAGTTTCGGCAGTCCGCACTCGCCCATCTTCAGCTCGGGGCCGACAACGATCACCGAACGGGCTGAATAGTCGACACGCTTACCGAGCAGGTTCTGACGGAAGCGGCCCTGCTTACCCTTCAGCGAGTCAGAGAGCGACTTCAGCGGACGGTTGGACTCACTCTTCACAGCGCTGGACTTGCGAGAGTTGTCGAACAGGGAGTCGACAGCTTCCTGAAGCATACGCTTTTCGTTGCGTAGGATGACCTCAGGGGCTTTAATCTCCATGAGGCGCTTCAGACGGTTGTTACGAATGATGACGCGGCGATAGAGGTCGTTAAGGTCACTGGTTGCGAAACGGCCGCCATCGAGGGGCACCAAGGGACGCAGTTCAGGCGGAGTAACAGGGATGATCTTCATCACCATCCACTCTGGGCGGTTGATGTCGCGGCTGCTGCGGAAAGCCTCCACCACCTGCAGACGCTTCAAAGCCTCAGTCTTGCGCTGCTGCGAAGAGTCGTTGCTGGCGCGGTCGCGCAGTTCGTAAGAAATGGCATCGAGGTCGAGGCTGGCGAGCAACTCGTAAATGGCCTCGGCACCCATTTTGGCGACAAACTTATTGGGATCAGTATCCTCGAGCAGGTCGTTGTTGGGATCCAACTGCGACTGGAGGTCCATATACTCCTCCTCACTCAGCAGGTCATACTTCTTCGAACCCAGCAGCTCATTGCCCTCAGCATCCTTCTTACCTTCCAGGACACCGGGCTTGATGACGACATACTTCTCATAGTAGATGACGGCATCAAGTTTCTTGGTGGGCATACCCAGCAGATAGCCTATCTTGTTGGGCAGCGAACGGAAATACCAGATGTGGGCAACGGGCACGACGAGCTCAATGTGGCCGCTACGGTCGCGACGCACTTTCTTCTCGGTAACCTCTACACCGCAACGGTCGCAGACGATGCCCTTATAGCGAATGCGCTTGTACTTGCCGCAGGCACATTCATAGTCTCGTGTGGGACCGAAGATGCGCTCGCAGAACAAACCGTCGCGCTCTGGCTTATACGTGCGATAGTTGATGGTCTCGGGCTTGGTGACCTCACCATACGAATTCTCCAGGATTTCCTCTGGCGATGCCAGTCCGATGGTTATCTTGGAAAAATTATTCTTTACCTTTATATCTTTTTTGAAAGCCATATTTCAGAATTTTCAATTTTCAGTTATCAATATTCAATCCGGTTCAGTCGAGTTTCACACTAAGTCCAAGACCGCGAAGTTCGTGCAGCAGCACGTTCAGAGATTCAGGAATTCCCGGCGTAGGCATGCTGTCGCCCTTGACAATGGCCTCGTAGGCTTTCGAACGGCCCACGGTATCGTCCGACTTGATGGTGAGGATTTCCTGAAGCACGTGACTGGCACCAAAGGCCTCCAATGCCCAAACCTCCATCTCACCGAAACGCTGACCACCAAACTGGGCCTTACCGCCAAGCGGCTGCTGGGTTATGAGGCTGTACGGGCCAATGCTACGAGCGTGCATTTTGTCCTCAACCATGTGACCCAGCTTCAGGAAGTAAGTGACACCCACCGTAGCCGGCTGGTCGAACTGCTCACCTGTCTCTCCGTCGTACAGACGTGTCGAGCAAAGACGCGGCAGACCTGCCTTGTCGGTCCACTTGGAGAGGTCGTCAAGCTTGGCACCATCGAAGATAGGTGTGGCAAACTTCACGCCCAGCTTGCGACCGGCAGCACCAAGGATGGCCTCGAAAATCTGACCGAGGTTCATTCGCGAAGGCACACCCAGCGGGTTCAGCACGAGGTCTACAGGACGTCCGTCCTCAAGGAACGGCATATCTTCCATACGTACGACCTTCGACACGATACCCTTGTTTCCATGACGACCGGCCAGTTTGTCACCGACGCCAATCTTACGCTTCTTGGCAACATAGACCTTAGCCATCTGCAGAATACCTGGGGGCAGCTCATCACCGATGCTGATGGCAAACTTACGACGCTTCAGCTCGGCATCGAGCAACTTGTATTTGCGCAGGTAGTTCATAATGAGCTTCTGGATGAGCATATCCTTGTGCTCGTCGCCAGTCCAGCCGTTCGATTGGATGCCGTCATATTCCAGATTGCGCAGTGTGGCAGCGCTAAACTTGCTACCCTTGGTCACAATCTCTGCTCCTGTATAATCTTTCACGCCCTGGCTAGTCTTACCACGGGTGAGTTTCATCAACTTCTCAATCAGGATGTCACGCAAATCCTTGTTCTTGGCCTCGTACTCTTCCTCAAGTTTGGCAAGCAGCACCTTGTCCTGCTTCTTCGACTCACGGGTCTTCACGGCACGAGAGAACAGTTTCTTGTCGATGATGACACCCGACAGCGACGGATTGGCCTTCAGCGAAGAATCCTTCACATCGCCAGCTTTGTCACCGAAGATGGCACGCAGCAGCTTTTCTTCCGGAGAAGGATCGCTCTCACCCTTCGGAGAAATCTTACCAATCAGGATGTCGCCGGGCTCCACGCGGGCACCCACACGGATGACACCGTTCTCATCGAGGTCCTTCGTGGCTTCCTCACTGACGTTGGGGATATCGGCCGTAAACTCTTCGACACCACGCTTCGTTTCACGTACGTCAAGCGAATACTCATCGACATGGACGGAGGTAAGCACGTCGTCGCGCACCAGGCGCTCGCTCAGCACAATGGCATCCTCATAATTGTATCCCTTCCACGGCATGTAAGCCACCAGCAGGTTACGACCAAGAGCCAGCTCTCCATTCTCGGTTGCGTAGCCTTCGGTGAGGATGTCGCCAGCCTTCACGCGCTGTCCCTTCTTACAGATAGGACGCAGGTCGATGGTCATGTTCTGGTTCGTGCGGCGGAACTTCGGGATGCGATATTCCTTCAGAGCCGGCTCAAAGCTGACAAACTCCTCATCAGGTGTGCGGTCGTAGAGAATGCGGATAGTCGTAGCATCGATATACTCAATGACACCATCGCCCTCAGCCACAATCATCGTGCGAGAGTCTTCACAAACCTGCTTCTCCAGACCGGTACCCACGATAGGAGCATCGTTGTGAAGCAGAGGCACAGCCTGACGCATCATGTTACATCCCATCAGTGCACGGTGACCGTCATCGTGCTCCAGGAAAGGAATCAGACCAGCCGACACAGAGGCAATCTGCTGCGGCGACACGTCCATGAGGTCAACCTGCGAAGGAGCAACCACGGGGAAGTCGGCGTCCTGACGACACTTCACATAAGTGCGAATGAACGAACCGTTCTTCTTCAGCGGGGCATTGCCCTGACCGATGATGTGCTCAGCCTCTTCTTCAGCAGTCAGGTAGACCACATTCTCGTTATCGAGATCAACCACGCCGTCGTTCACCTTGCGATAAGGAGTTTCAATGAAGCCAAGCTCGTTGATGGTTGCATAGACGCAAAGTGACGAAATCAGACCGATGTTCGGGCCTTCAGGGCTCTCAATCGGGCATAGACGACCATAGTGGGTATAGTGAACGTCACGCACCTCGAAACCGGCACGCTCACGCGACAGACCGCCAGGACCCAGAGCAGAGAGACGTCGCTTGTGCGTGACCTCGGCAAGCGGGTTGGTCTGGTCCATGAACTGCGACAGCGGGTTGGTTCCGAAGAACGAGTTGATGACGCTCGAGATAGTCTTTGCATTAATCAGGTCGGTCGGCGTGAACACCTCATTGTCGCGAACGTTCATACGCTCACGAATGGTGCGGCTCATGCGGGCCAGACCGATAGAGAACTGATTCGACAGCTGCTCACCGACAGTGCGCACGCGACGGTTCGACAGGTGGTCGATATCGTCGACGGTGGCATTCGAGTTCACAAGCTGAATCAGGTATTTGATAATCTCGATGATATCGTCCTTCGTCAACACGCGGACGCTCATATCTGTATCGAGACCAAGTTTCTTATTAATACGGTAGCGGCCTACTTCACCCAGGTCATAGCGCTTGTCCGAGAAAAAGAGGTTCATGAACACTTCCTTTGCACTGTTGTCATCAGCAGGGTCAGCATTACGCAGCTGGCGATAGATGTACAGCACAGCCTCCTTCTCCGAGTTGCTCGGGTCTTTGGCCAGGGTGTTGAAGATAATGGAGTACTTATTGGCCATCTCGGCATCCTTGTGCAACAGCACCGACTGGGCACCGCTGTCAAGAATCTCCGTGATGTTCTCTGCCGTGAGCTCCGTCTCACGCTCCATGATGATATCGTTACGCTCGATGGAAACTACCTCACCCGTATCCTCGTCGACGAAGTCTTCATTCCAACTCTTCAGCACACGGGCAGCAAGCTTGCGGCCGATGGCTTCCTTCATGTTCTTCTTGTTCACCTTCACCTCTTCGGCCAGGTCGAAGATCTGCAGGATGTCCTTATCCTGCTCGAAGCCGATGGCACGCAGCAGCGTTGTCACGGGCAACTTCTTCTTACGGTCGATGTAAGCATACATGACATTGTTGATATCAGTAGCAAACTCAATCCACGAACCCTTGAACGGGATAATGCGGGCCGAGTAAAGCACAGTACCATTGGCATGCACACCCTGTCCGAAGAACACGCCGGGCGAACGGTGAAGCTGCGACACGACAACTCGCTCGGCACCGTTGATGATGAACGTACCGTTGCTCGTCATATAGGGAATTGTGCCCAGGAATACATCGCTTGTCACCGTACCGAAATCCTCGTGGTCGGGGTCAGTGCAGTACAGTTTCATCTTGGCCTTCAAAGGTACGCTGTAAGTCAGGCCGCGCTCCAAACACTCGTCGATAGAGTAACGGGGCGGGTCGATGAAGTAATCCAGGAACTCAAGAACGAAGTTATTACGCGTGTCGGTGATAGGGAAGTTCTCGGCGAACACCTTATACAAACCGTCATTCTTGCGTTCCTCAGGCGGAGTATCCAACTGTAGGAAGTCT
>OCVV012837343.1_pt1 | contig 28577 bp, 17 predicted proteins | sample 1539721 | NCBI WGS metagenome assembly OCVV01 (sample SAMN02144230, study PRJEB22623) | gut metagenome | biome: sheep rumen | host: Ovis aries | place: New Zealand | reverse complement strand
GCACATATTTTCAGCTTGCAAATTTACGAACAATTTTTTCTCTACGGAACTAACTACCTAACTTTTAATGAATTTTATAGCAAATTTCAAAAGATTTAGTGTCTTTTCACGTTATTTTTCACTTTTTCCAGCTCCATTACGCACCTAAAACGTGGTTTGATACCACTCTGCAAGGCATGAATCTGCGCATCACGACAGATGTCTCCATTGCTCTATCTGATGTCCCATGAACCATGCATCTTCCACTCTTTCAGCATTTTTCAGAGTGGGTGCAAACACGGCTTCAACGCCTTCCTCTCGATTCATTTCTGCCCACGAAAATTCACCTGTTTCCACGTATGCTTCATCCCAAACGCCCTTGTCGATGAATGCCTGTAGCGTCTCTCTTCCCCCTTCCACCAGCAAGGTCTGAATCCCCCTCTCATAGAGCGCTGACAGTGTCTCTTCAATCGTTTCGAAGCACCACCATCCCTCAGGCACATCCTTCACGTTTTTGCCCAAAACTACGGGTTGCGGATTCTTCCCTTTCCATGCCCTCACGTTGAGGCTTGGTGCATCCATTTCCAAGGTCCTTCTCCCCACCAAGATGGCTTGATGCTCTGCTCTCCGCTTGTGGCAAAGCATTTGGGTATAGGTATTGGAGATGAGCAAATTTTCATGTTTCTCTCTTCTCTCTTCACTCTTCACTCCGATGACTCCATCTTTCGTTTTTGCCCATTTCAACGAGATAAATGGGCGTTTCAGTCGATGGAAAGTCATGAATCTTTTATTCAGATTTTTGCATTCTTCCTCCAGCACTCCCACCGTCACTTCTATGCCCGCATCTCGCAGTTTCTGAATACCGCGACCTTGCACTTTTGCAAACGGGTCCACGCATCCCACCACGCATCTTTTCAGTCCTTTGCTGATAATCAAATCGGCGCAAGGTGGAGTTTTCCCATAATGGGAACAAGGTTCCAGACTCACATAAATCGTAGCGTCTTTCAGCAAATGCTCATCTTCTTTCTTCACCGAAGCCAAAGCGTTCACCTCCGCATGTCCTTCTCCGCATCTCACGTGATACCCTTCTCCTATGATTCTCCCCTCACAAACAACAACAGCCCCCACCATCGGGTTGGGCTGTGCATTTTGTTGTCCGTTGCGAGCCAATTGAATGCAACGGTGCATATACTTTATGTCATGAAATGAGCACTGCATATCTGCACGAGTCATCCCATGCGTCGAGGAATTGTTCTGTGGTATAGCAATCCTTTTCGTTGTGGCTTTGAGGGTCGAAGACTTCTATCTCGTCCTTTTCGATGTCCACGTGTGTAACCACCACGGCATGGTCTGGTATTTCACCAATAAATATGTCTTCTAAAATTTCTGCTTTGCGATCACCTATTAATTCACCGCCATCCACAATGGCAATCACATCCTTTCCTTCATCCAAAGCCTTTTTCAAATCCTCCAAACTGTGGTCGAAACTCTTTTCTATCGTCAAACCCACTGTCTCAAGTGTGTTTCCAACGTCTCCAATACGTGTGCCCCCTTCTCTCAACCAATGCTTTTTCTTTGCCAAATCAACCAATTCATCTGCCACAAATTTGATTCCTCTTTTGTTGAGGATAAATTCCTCGCATCGTAGTCCGCAAGCCGAACCGGAACCATCTTCGCTTGCTGCCAAAGCTCCCAGTGGTAAGCGCTTCAGGTTGCCTTCTTTCATGATTCGCTCCACTTCCTTGTCGATTTCAGCAGCCTCGCAGAGCAAATTGGCAAGCATCGGGTTCACTTGTGCCTCCTTGAGCACTTTCATCTGCAAGCGGGCATCCGCCGAACCGTCCAGAAATTTGGCTATCTCCTCGTCGCTCAAACCATCCACGAGTGCGGTATTTCGAGGCACTTGCACTTCTTCTTGCTTTTCGAAGCCAAGTCCATACACCGACACCTGCCAAGGATTAGCCGTATTCTTGTCCTTCAGCTCGTTGTCTTTTTTCTTATAATAATTAATAGCCATTGTATTTCTTTTTATCGAAAAGAGCCACTTCGGTCAATTGTGCCATTGCCCTTTTCTTGATATTATATAAATTCGAAATCTTCACATTCATTTCTCTCGCAAGTTCCTCGCTCTCATAGCCTTCCAGCGTCAGCTTCCGTATCACGGTAGCATAGCGTTGGTTAGGCATCAAGTCTAACAAGCGCTCCAAATCAGTGCGAGCCGACGACAACTCAACGCTTTCGTCCTCAGCCTGTTCGCCTTGCTTTTCGTAGAGAGGCTCTTTCGATTCCGAATCTATCACTACTTTATCCATTTTCGCAACCAAATGATGGAGAGCCACCACCTTCACCCACTGATAGAACGAACATTCGAAGCCGAAACTCCTCAGTCGTCTGCCATCGTCATCCATCAACAAAGCATAAATTTCGCTCACCACTTCATCGTATTCCCAAACACGACCATCCCGCTCAAGCCTGCGTATCAGGCTCAAGAACAACGGACGGCAATTGCGATAGTAGAACAATTTCGTCACAAACGGATCCCTGTTGAGCAATGCCTCAACTAATTCTCTATCATTCATAGTGTTTGCAAAGATACGATAAAAAAATGAAGAATAAAGAATGAAGAATAAAGAATTTTTCTAACAATGATAATATATATAATGTGCTACACTTTCGATGATTATATGATTTCGTATCGAAAAATCCATGAAAAACAGGTGGTTTGCGACAAAATTCGAGGGTGTTTCCCGTTTTTGTCGCAAAATCAGGGATGAGTCGTAACAACTCTCATGGAAAAAACTCACTTTTCTTGATGAACGCAGAGAAACCCTATAACTTTGCAGCACAATCAAAAATACAAAAAAGTATAAACTAAAAAAAAACTAAAAGAATATGATGACTATTATTAAAAACTTCTTCGAGAAATTCGTTGAAATGTTCCAAACAGACAATGATATGCTTGCTGCAAAGTACATGGTAGATTCAAGTTTCGCTGACCCTTCGTTGGCATACATGAACACTTACAATTTCCACTACGAAATGGGCTGCCCAGGTTTTGTCCCTTGGTATTAAGTCTTAACGAAGCATAAAGAGTAATTTTTTTCATAAGTGTTGATTAGTAAATAGAAAGAAGGCGTGTAGGACTGTCCCTCCTGCGCGCCTTTCTGCTTGTTATGCTCCTGCTCAGCTTTCATAGCATTCAACTTTCTGTATGGATTGTCTGTCGCGCATGTATGGATTTACTGAATCGCTTTCGAGGATGATCAGAAGTGTTTTTGGGGATTGACTGAAGCTTTCCTTTGGATTCAACTAGTTGCCGAACGCTCGGCGTTTTGATAACGAGCGCTCGGCGTTGCGATGGCGAACGCTCGCCGTGTAAACGTCGAGGGCTCGCCGTTTCAGTAAAAGCAAAGGAAAGGTTCAGTTGAATCAAAGAAAAGTGCCAGCACAATCAAAGGAGAGTGCCAGCACTATCGAAGGAAGGGTTCTGTGAAATCGAAAGATTCTTAGTAGAAGAGGAGCAGACCTGTGCTGATGCCTTGGAATTTTGGTCCGTGGGTCGTGCGAAGCTGGTTGCATGGCGACCACTTCACGTAAGCACCACAGTTTTGGTAGCTCAGCACTGCTTGGAAGTCAACCGTGAAGGGCTGCTGATGAATGCGGTTTGTTTTGTCAAGATATTTCTCGCCATCCAGTTTGTAGCGAGTCTTCAGGCTTCCATGCGTATTGATATTGAGGATAGGACCAAATCCCATGTGCCAGCCATGCGTGAGATTGACATGTGCTTGGATAGGGAAGGACAGGCTGAAAATCTTCAGGCGTGAGAACTGAATATCAGCTCCTGCAGGGTAATCCGACAGCACCACGTCCGAATTGTCGATGACAAAACGCTTGTCGTCGGTCATGCGGAAGTTCTTCCAGTTGAACCACAGTCCCACACTGAAATTCACCATCCTGTTTTTCTTGAGGAAGAACCAGTCGGCAGCACTGAAACCGATTTCCCACGAGTTTGCCATGTTGGTGCTGAGTCCCTGTGGAACGCCGATGGCGGAATTGAATCCCACTCGGAAGGCAGCCGAATGAATCTCATTGGAATATTCCTTTTTTCCCGATGAATTCGACGATGATGTGAAAGGCAGATGGAAATTGAACTCCTCCGTCACATCCACGGCATTCTCTGCCGCAGCCTTGTCGAGCTTCATCGATTTCTTATAGACATAGTTCGGGTCGTCGTGCTTTCCTTGCACTTCCACCGTCATCGACGAATCCGTCTTTTGAATATACACTTGCTTGGGGTTCAGAATCACCACTTCTTCGGTGTCTTGAGCCAAGGTCTTTGCACTGCTTCCCATCATGAGCAATGCCATCAATGTTATAAACTTTTTCATGCGATTGTATAAGTTAAGTTTTTGAGTTTTTAAGTTTTTGAGTTTTTAAGTTTTACTACGTTGTACATTGTCCTTTGTCCTTTGTCCTTAAATTTACTTCTTTTTAAACATTCTTTTCAGTTCACTCATGCTCATGCTGGAGTTCTTCTGTCCCTCCATATACACGATGGTTGCTTCTCGCTTGCCACCTTTCCGCAGCGAGGCGTTCTGATAGAAGATGTAGCAATCTCGCATCATGAGGAAGGCATAATAGAGTTTTCCTTGTTTATGCCCCACTTCCTTCAGCAGAGCATTCTTGGCAGCCTCCTCCACGTCGTGCTCCATGTCCTTGAAAGCCTGTTGAGCCAGTTCCTTGGGGGTGAAGGCATTTTCCTTCACCGTCACACTCTTGTAGAGCGACAATTTGTAGGCATCCAGTTCCTGTCCACCCTCAATCACCACACGGTCGAGCAGATGGTAGTAAGGCATGGAGCCATCGAATTGGCGTGCCACACTCGTTTGCTTTTGTGCCATGCAGTCCACGATGCCAAGATGCACCCAGCCTATGTCCCATTGGCAACTCGCCAGTATCAAAAAAACAAGAATCTTTTTCATATTTTATTCTTCTATACTATTAAACATCTCACCTAACTGCTTGCTGATGATGTCCTCCGTTTCCGCATCCTGTTGCACATTCTCCATCGACCGATGCATCGCCTCTACCACTTCCTTTCGGTTCGTGGTTTCCACCCCATCGATGCAAGCATAATAAGTAGGTCGCTCTGACCAATGCCACCACAATCCCATTGCCAGCACCACGGCAGCAGCCACGGAGAGCCATTTGATTGTCTTTTGGGGACTGAGAGCGGAACTCTCAGGAACGGTGGTGCGTGACGAAGCAGCCTCCAAATTCCTCCGTGCTGAGAGGGAGGATGAGCAGCGGGCCGTGGCAAACACACCCATCACGGCACGAGCCTCGTCGAACTCCGCACCCTGTGCCTCGTCCGAGGCAAGGAAACGCTTCAGCAGACGCTCTTCCTCCTCGGTGGTTTCCGCCTCGAAGTACCTGTTCACTATGTCAAGCCAATATCTGTTCATGTTTCAAAAGTTTCAAGTTTCAAGTTTCAAATGCCTTAGGCATTCTTTATTCTTCATTCTTCATTCCTCATTCTTCATTCTTCATTTTCCAAAGCTCTCTGATGGCTTTTCTTGCTCTTGACACTTGCATCCTCACAGCCGTTTCCTTCATCTGGAGCATAGAGGCAATTTCAGTGTAGGAGCGTTCCTCGTATTCTCGCAGATGGATGATTTCCAATTGTTGAGGCGACAACTCTCGTTCCATCATCGCCTCCACCTGTTTCAGTTTCTCACGCGCCTCTTCCTTCGCTTCCTCCGCCTGGTGCCACTTCATCGACGCTTGGTTGATGCCTATGTCGTTCACGGGATTTTCGTCCTCGTCTCTGACTGTCAACGTGGTGGTTTTCCGTTTTCTCCATCGGTCAACCCCCATGTTGCGAAGCGTCGTCACCGTCATCGCCTCTACCTCCTGCTCTGAATCCAACATGTCTGCTCGTTGCCATAATCTGACGAAAGCATCTTGCAAGGCATCCTCTGCGTCCTCCTCCGAGGGCAACATACCCTTGGCGAATTGCAGGAATTTCCTCCGCAACTTAACGAATGCCGATGTCATGATGTCCTCACTCATCTTCAGTTTTTGAGAATTCTCAGAGTTTTGTTTGCTTTGTTTCTGCCTTGTTTCGTAATAATCTAAACGCAAAAGTAATGATTTTGTAACACAGTATCCACAATTATTTCCTTTCTTTTTTTCAGATACGAAGAAATTCCTTTATCTTTGCAATATCATCTAAATCATCTAATTCCTCAATCATTACTATTTACTTTATGAAAACCATTAAATTACTTTTGGCGGCAACAGTTTCCGCTACCCTCCTTTCGTTCTCTCCAGGTGATGAGGACAAGTACGACTATCCTTTCCAAAATCCTAATCTGCCCGTAGAGAAGCGTGTCGATGACCTCATCGGTCGTTTGACACCAGAAGAAAAAGTGGGTATGATGATGAACCGCTCAGCAGCAGTGGAGCGACTCGGCATCCCTGCCTACAACTGGTGGGGCGAGGCTTGCCACGGACTGATGGGCGTGAGCGATGTGACGGTCTTTCCTCAGTGTATCGCCTTGGCAGCCACTTTCGACGAGGTGAATGAACAAAAGGCTTACACGATGGTGTCGGACGAAGCACGTGGACGCTATAACTCCCTGCCTCGCACGGGCGACATCGGTCCTTATGTGTCGGCACTGCCAAACCTCACGTTCTGGGCTCCAAACGTGAACATCTTCCGCGACCCACGCTGGGGACGTGGACAGGAAACCTACGGCGAGGACCCTTACCTCAGTTCCCGCATGGGATTGGGTGTGGTGCTCGGTATGCAGGGCAACGACCCTAAGTATTACAAGACGCATGCATGTGCAAAGCACTTTGCCATTCATAGTGGACCAGAACCACTTCGTCACAAGTTCAATGCAGAACCATCGGGACGCGACCTTTGGGAAACCTATCTGCCAGCCTTCAAGACTCTCGTCACTGAGGGTAACGTGCAGGAGGTGATGTGTGCCTACAGCGCTTACCAAGGTGAGCCTTGTTGCACGTCGAGCCGTCTGCTCGTTCAGATTCTGCGTGACCGTTGGAAGTACAAGGGATTGGTGGTGAGCGACTGCGATGCCATCAACGACTTCTACATCAAGAGTAACCACGGTACCCATGCCAACGCCATGCTCGCCAGTTCCGATGCCGTGAGAAACGGTACAGACTTGGAGTGCGGAAAGAGCTATCAGTCGCTCGTCGAAGGCATGAAACAAGGCACAATCAGTGAGAAGGAAATCGACGTGTCGCTGCGCCGACTCATCAAGGCTCGCATCGAACTCGGTATGTTCGACCCCGACGAGATGAATCCTTATTCCAAGATTCCTGGAAGCGTGGTCGATTGTCAGGCACACCGCGACCATGCCCTGCTCCTCGCTCGTGAAGCACAGGTGCTGCTGAAGAACAAGAACAACGTGTTGCCTCTCTCCAAGAACTTGAAGCGCATCATCGTGATTGGTCCTAATGCTGACGATGCTGAAATGATGCGTGGTAACTATAGCGGTACACCAACCCACTGCGTCACCATCCTGCAAGGCATCAAGAACAAGATGCCACAGGCACAGGTGGATTACGTGAGAGGTTGCGAAATAGAGAATGAATACATTCAGGTTCCAAAGATGCAGCTCGTTCGTGGCAACGGCAAGGAAGGTTTCTACAGCGAGTACTTCGCTTCCACTGATTGGTCGGGCAATCCTGTTCGCAAGGAAAACCTCACTCGCATCAACTTCATGACCGATGGTGGTTATGGATTTGGTCAGGGTGTGCCATCCCACGACTTCACGGCTCGCTACACGGGTAAGTTCACCAGCGACTTCACTGGTCAGCTCTGTTTTGCCGTGAGCGGAACCACCTACTTCGTGAAGGTAAATGGGGAAACCATCGGAGAATTCAATCCTAAACCTCTCTCTTTCACTTTCACTCCTGGTATGCAACTCACCGAGGCACAGCGTCAGGAACTCCAGCAGAGCGGCATGTTCCGTCGTCGTGGTCCAAACATCATCAGCAAGGACGTTGTGAAGGGTGAAACCTACGACATCGAGATTCTTTTCAAGTCGGCTTCGGAAGGCACCAATTCGCGCCTCAACATAGACCTCTACGAGCGTCGTTTGGCTGAATTCGACGACTTGAAGCAGAAAGTGCAGGCATACGATGCTGTGATTTTCGTGGGTGGTATCACTTCCTCTCAGGAAGGTGAAGGACACGAGCGCAGTCGCATCGAATTGCCAGCCGTGCAGCAGCGATGCCTCAAGGCACTGAGCGAATCGGGCAAGGCAGTCATCTTCGTGAGCTGTTCTGGTAGTTGCGTCGGCATGGGCGAAGTAGAGCCTTACTACGATGCACTCCTCCAGAGCTGGTATTCAGGTCAGGAAGGTGGCACAGCCATTGCCGATGTGCTCTTTGGAGATTTCAATCCATCGGGTAAGTTGCCAGTCACTTTCTACAAATCAACCGACCAGTTGCCAGACTTCCAAGACTATAGCATGAACAACCGCACCTACCGTTATTTCACGGGTGAACCACTCTATGCTTTCGGTTACGGACAGAGCTACACGAAGTTCCAGTTTGGCAAGGCACGTCTGTCGAAGAAGAGCATCAAGGCAGGAAAGAGCGTTGACATCACGATTCCTGTGTCGAACGTAGGCGGTAAAGATGGTGCAGAAGTAGTGCAGGTCTATGTAAAGAGCCTCACCAATCCTCAAGCACCTATCAAGTCGCTCAAGGCATTCCGTCGCTTGGATATTGCAGCAGGAGGCAAAGCGACAGTGAAACTCACCCTCTCCGCGGATGCTTTCTCCTACTACAAGGAAACCAATGACGACTTGGCTGTCTTCCCTGGCAAATACCAAATCCTCTATGGCAATTCCTCCCTCGACAAGGATCTGCAGGCATTGCCTTTCGAGGTCAAGGAATAATGTAGATAATTGTCAGGGATTTTAAGGATTGAAAAGGATTCAAATTACTCGAAAAATCCTTCAAATCCTTTGAATCCTTGATAAAACTCATAGAAAAGGTCAGGGATTTGAAGGATTTTATAGGATTTCTCATCTCGTTGGAAAAAATCCTTCCAATCCTTTAAATCCCTGATAAAACTCATATAAAAGGTCAAGGATTTGAAGGATTTTATAGGATTTCTCATCTCGTTTGGAAAAATAATCCTTTATATCCCTTAAATCCCTGATAAATAATCTCCCTGATAAAAAAATCTTTGATAACGCTCATCCATGATTAGTATTCCAAGATTCGATGTATTGGCAAAGATGGCGAAGCACTTGAAGGAAGTGCCCTACAATGTAACGCCACAAAGACTCTATACGGCAAGTTCGCTGTATGAGCGCATAGTGAATGACGACTCCGTTCCATTGGCTGATTGCTACGACCAACGAGTGTATCAGTACTATCTGAGCATGGGAAAGCATGCAACGGATGAAAAGGAAATGCTGTCGCGCTCCTTGCACGACTATGGCATCGGCAAGTCATTGGACAAGTACCTTGCGCAGTACGACCGCCTGAAGGTGGTGGGCGTGATGGGAGGACATGGCATGCTCCGCACCGATGCCACCTATCGTGAAATCGTCCTGCTCAGTAAGGACCTCACCGAACGTCGTTCACTGATGGTGACGGGAGGTGGACCTGGTGCGATGGAGGCAACGCATCTCGGTGCTTGGATGGCGGGCAGAACACAGGAGGAAGTGGATGAAGCGATAGAGATGCTGACGACTGCTCCATCGTTCAAGGACGAGAACTGGTTGCGCACTGCCTTTCAGGTGATGCGTCGTTTTCCTCAGAACGAATTCCGCAGTCTTGGTTTGCCAACCTGGCTCTATGGGCACGAACCATCGACACCGTTTGCCACGGACATTGCCAAATACTTTGACAACAGCATCCGTGAGGATTCCATCCTGACTATTGCCTTCGGAGGTATCATCTTCACGCCGGGCAGTGCGGGCACTATGCAGGAGGTGTTCCAAGAAGCCGTGCAGAACCACTATCTGAGTTATGGACTCTCATCGCCAATGATATTCCTCGGTCGTCAGTTCTGGGACGAGGAAATACCTGTCTATCCATTCTTGGAGAATCTGATAGAAAAAGGAAGATACAAGAATCTTGACCTTGCCTTGACCGACACTTGGCAAGATGCCGTGCAAGAACTCCTCCGCTTCCGCAACTTTGCGGATTAATCATATTTTTCAACCACAGATTCCACGGATGAACACAGATTAGGGTAGGAGCCCCAATGGTGGCAACGCACTAATCTGTGTTCATCGGGTACATCTGTGGTTAATATTTTCTACGGAGTAAAGGGGTATAGGAGTTTTTTCAGTCAACACATGAACACAAATGTGCACGAATGATAAATTAATAAATTTGAGAGAATTCGTGTGAATTTGTTGACTCTAATTTTTCTTAATGGAAAATAATGTGTTATATTTGCAGAGATTTGCTGACAACTAACTATCCTTCAATATGAAAACAAGAATTTACATGAGTTTGAGAACATTAGGAGTGGCGTTTCTGCTGCTGCAACCTCTGATGACGATGGCAGAAGGGGAAACGAAGTACAGTGTGAATGCAGAACCATCGATTCGCATCCAAAAGGTGCCCGAAGTGAAGGTGAAGGCACAGGTAGGTACGGCTCCGAAATTGCCTTACCGACTGTGGGTTACTTATTCCAATGGCAAGAGTGAATGGCGACAGGTGAAATGGATGAATTCAGCGCTGAGCGTTGAGCAAGAGGAAGCCGACGCAGCGAAAAACCCTGTGGGCAGGCAATATGAAGTGAAAGGTTACATCACAGGCGACAACACCACGACGGCGGGCTATCCAGTGACGGCGCGAGTGACGGTGGTGGCAGATGCTGATGTAGTGCCCAGTGCAACACCTGTGGCGCATCCTTTGCCTCTCAATAAGGTGAGCATCGATGGCAAGAACCGCCTGACGCATAATCGCGACCTCGACATTGACCATCTGCTGACGCTCGACGTGAAGCAGCAACTCTATAACTATCGTGACACCTACGACCTGCCTAAGGAAGGTTATCCCGTGTCGGATGGTTGGGATTCACCTACCACAAAACTGAAAGGTCATGGCGCAGGGCATTATCTCTCGGCGCTCGCTATGGCATACGCCAGTTGTCAGGACGCGCAGAAGAAAGCACGACTCTTGGACAATATCCGCACGATGGTGGATGAGATGAGAGCTTGTCAGGAGAAGACTTTCGTATGGGATGAGAAATTGGGACGCTATTGGGAGGCACGCGACTTGGCACCCGAAGCTGAACTGCGCGAACTGAAAGGCAATTGGAAGGCGTTCGACGAATACAAGAAAGACTACAAGCACTATGGCTACGGCTATATCAATGCCATCCCTGCCCAGCACTGTGTGCTTATCGAGATGTATCGCGCCTACAACAACGAGCAATGGGTATGGGCTCCTTACTACAGTGTTCATAAGCAGTTGGCAGGACTCATCGACATTGCCAACTTGGTCGATGACAAGGCTGTGGCTCAGAAGGCACTCCTGATAGCCAAGGACATGGGGCTGTGGGTGTGGAACCGTCTGCACTACCGCACCTATGTGAAGAACGATGGCACACAGGAGGAGCGTCGATTGAAGCCAGGCAACCGCTATGAGATGTGGAACATGTATATCGCTGGCGAGGTGGGCGGTATGGAGGAGAGTTTGGCTCGCCTCTCGGAAATGGTGAAGGACAAGACGGAGAGGGAACGCCTGCTCGAAGCATCCACCTATTTCGATTCGCCTGCTTTCTTCGAACCGCTGAGCCGCAATGTGGATGCCATCCGCACGCGCCATGCCAACCAACACATCCCAATGATAACGGGTGCGCTCCGTGCTTATCGTGGCAACAAGAATCCATATTATTATAACATCGCTCAGAACTTCTGGACGATGATTCAGGGCAGATACCGCTATGCAATGGGTGGTGTGGGCAACGGCGAGATGTTCCGTCAACCCTACACGCAGGTGCTTTCGATGTGTACGAACGTGACGGGTGACGGACGCAGAAACATGTATCCTGAACCAACCATCAACGAGACTTGCTGTGCCTACAACTTGGCTAAGTTGTCGAAGGACCTGAACTGTTTCCGTCCCGACGATGCGGGCTACATGGACTACTACGAGCGTGTGCTCTACAACCAGATTGTGGGTAGTGTGAATCCTCAGCAGTATGCCACGGTCTATCAGTATGCCGTGGGTCTCAATGCTTCGAAACCTTGGGGTAACGAAACGCCTCAGAGCACCTGTTGTGGAGGTACTGGTTCGGAAAACCACGTGAAATACCAAGAAGCAGCCTATTTCGTGAACAATCAGACGATGTGGGTAGCGCTCTATCTGCCTTCCACCGCGCAGTGGGATGAGAAGAAGGTCGTCGTGAAGCAGGAATGTGAATGGCCTGCAGAGAAGAGTACGATTCGCGTTGCGAAGGGAAAGGGAAAATTCAGCATGAAACTGCGTGTGCCTTATTGGGCAACCGAGGGATTCAGCGTGAAGCTCAACGGCAGGGAAGTGGCTAATGCTTATCAGCCTGGCACTTACGTAGAAATTCCAACGAGGAAATGGACTACGAAAGACGTGGTGGAAGTGGTGATGCCATTCCGCCCTCACATGGACTACGGACCCGACAAGATGCAGATTGCTGCCACGGGCAAGAACGAAAACCGCACACCGTTCGAACCGCTCTGGACGGGTACCTTCATGTATGGTCCGCTTGTGATGGCTACCACGGGCATCGACAACTGGAAGGATGCCACCATCGACCTCGACCCAGCTCTCACGGGTGTGAAGCTAAACGGTGCACAGAACGGTATGAAACCTGATGCAAGCCGTCGCTTCGCCAATGCACCTATCACGAACGATGGTGCTTACGATCATGTCTATACCTTGGAATATGCAGGACGCACTTTCGTGCCCGACTATTTCGTGAACCGCAATGCTACACACTATCTGCGTCTGAATCTGCCTGGCGAACCAGAACAGGTGAATGCCATCAGTGGCGAGGCAGGTGTTGACATTTCCGCCCTCCGCGAGACGATGCAGGAGGCAAAGAGTCGTCGCAACGCACAGGCTCGCTGGAACGACATGGAGGTGAAAGTGCCTGAATACGCACCATGGGCAAAGCATGCTTTCGGCAGGATGATGGAGCAGTTGAGCAAGGCAGAGCGTGTGCTCGACAATCCTGAATCAACTCAGGCAGACCTCGACAAGGCAACTGCCGAACTGAATGCTGCCATCAACACCATGCGCCCAGGCAACCTACCAGAATTGGAGGACATGGACGAACTGCTCCCTCTCTTGGAGAAGGCTCGTGCCGTGAAGAATCCTTCGAAGGAGCTGAAGGAAAGCATCGAGTACGCTGAAATGGTGGTGAAGTACGTGAGCGACGGCAGCGGTACGATGGACATGATAGAAAAAGCTGTGATGAGGCTGAAAGCGAAGAAATGAAGACTGCTTTTGATGCAGCGCTTCAGTGGATTGTCTGAAACGTGTTAGGGGATTATCAGAAACGTTTTTTTGGATCGACTGACGCGCTCCTTTGGATTCAACTAGTTGCCGAGGACTCGTTATCGAAATGGCGAGCGCTCGGCGTTGCGATAACGAGCCCTCGCTATATTTTTGTTGAGGGCTCGGCGTTTCAGTAAAATCAAAGGAAAAGTTCAGTATAATTGAAGGAGAATGCCAGTATAATCAAAGAAATGATTGGCTTTCTCCGTAGTCCAAAAAAAAACGGTAACGAAAGCCATCGTTACCGTTTTTTTTCGTGCATATTTGTGTTTGTTTGTTGACTTATTTCACTTCCCAAATATCGTTCGTTTCCAACAATTCGGCAAAGTTGTGATAAGGTTTCTTTGCCTTGATTTCCTCGATTTGAGCAGAAACGGCTTCGTCGTAGGTGGGAGCTGCAACATCGCGAATCACACCGAGTGCGACAGGGAAATCTGGACCTTCCATCATGGCAAGTTTGAGCTGAAGCGTGTTGTCCTCGCAATGTGCGTCATGAACGAGAAGGTCGTCAACTGTGATGCCATTCTCACCAATCTTCACTACCTTGATGCCGAAACCTTCCTGCATGAGTCCGTATTCATTGTTCTCACCGAAAATCATCGGTTCGCCATGCTTGAGGTAGATGGCGTTCTTCTTGCGGTTTGGAGCAGAATACACATCGTCGTGTGTGCCATTATTGAAGATGACACAGTTTTGCAGGATTTCGCAAACGGCAGCACCTTTGTGGTGGTAAGCAGCCTTGAGGATTTCGATGGTGCCGGGAGCATCCGTGGCAACGGCACGTGCGAAGAAATGTCCACGAGCACCGAAGCAGAGTTCTGCAGGACGGAATGGGTCTTCCACCGTGCCGTAAGGGCTTGACTTGGAGACGAATCCACGTGGACTGGTTGGGGAATACTGTCCCTTGGTGAGTCCGTAGATTCGGTTGTTGAGCAGAATCATGTTGAGGTCGATGTTTCGACGGTTGGCGTGGATGAAATGGTTACCACCGATGGCAAGTCCATCACCATCGCCACTTACTTGCCAAACAGTGAGTTTAGGATTCGTCACCTTGGCACCTGTTGCGATGGCGGCAGCACGTCCGTGGATGGTGTTCATGCCATAGGTTGCCATGTAGTGAGGCAGACGGCTGGAACAACCGATACCAGAAATGACTGCTGTTTCGTATGGAGGCACTCCAATTTCTGCCAATGCCTTGTGGAGCGATGCAAGGAAGAAGTGGTCGCCACAACCAGGACACCAACGTGGCTGACCTTTTTTATAATCTGCAGCTGTATATGTAGCCATAGTTTTCTATCGTTTTTGTTTTTTACTTTATAGTTTCAAGTATCTAAGCCTCCAAGAGGTGAGTGAAATTGTCCACCAATTCACTCACAACGAATGGTTGGCCTTTCACTTGATTGAACTGAGCAGGGACGAAGTTATCCACTTTCATGCGGAGGAAGGCGGCGAGCTGACCCATGTTCTGCTCAGCAACCACTACTTTTGGATATTTGTGGAGCACTTCAGCCGTGTTCTTTGGCAGAGGGTTGATGTATTTGAAGTGAGCCATAGCCACTTTCTTGCCTGCTGCACGAAGTTCGTCCATCGCAGCATGGAGATGACCGTAAGTGCCACCGAAACCAACGATGAGCAAGTCGGCATCGTCCTTATCACCCAAAACCTCGAGGTCTGGCACCTGAATCTTGTTGATTTTTGCTTGGCGCAGACGAGTCATGAGGTCGTGATTCTCTGGGTCGGTGGAGATGGCACCTGTCTTGTTGTCCTTCTCCAATCCACCGAGGATATGCTCGAAACCTTCGCGACCTGGCACTGCCCAATAGCGAACACCAGTCTCCTCGTTGCGGAGATAAGGAGCCCATGAACCACGAAGTTCTTCTGGCACGTATGGAGGGTTGATAGCTGGATAATCAGCGAGGTTTGGCAACTTCAGTGCGCCCGAACCATTGGCAACGTATGCATCCGTGAGAAGCACGACAGGTGTCATGTGCTCGAGTGCCATCTTGGCTGCGTTGTAAGCTGCATCGAAGCAATCCGTAGGACTGGTGGCAGCCATCACTGGCATTGGGGATTCACCATTTCGTCCGAAAAGCACCTGCAAGAGGTCGGTCTGTTCCGACTTGGTAGGAAGACCTGTGGCAGGACCACCACGCTGCACGTCGAGCACCACGAGAGGAAGTTCGAGAATCACGGCAAGGTTCATTGCCTCCGACTTGAGGCAGATGCCAGGACCCGATGTGGAAGTGACAGCGAGCGCACCTGCGAAAGATGCACCTACGGCTGAAGCACAGCCCGAAATTTCGTCCTCACACTGCACAGTGGTAACGCCGAGTGACTTGTGCTTCGAGAGTTCGTGAAGCACGTCGGTAGCAGGGGTAATAGGGTATGAACCCAAATAGAGCTTGAGTCCAGCCTTCTCAGCAGCAGCGATGAAACCGTATGCCGTTGCCTTGTTTCCCGTGATGTCCATGTAGCGTCCAGGCACTTTCACCTTCGACTCGATGCGATAAACATTGGCAACGCTGGAGTGGGTGTTGTGTCCGTAGTCGTAACCAGCCTGAATCACCTTGATATTGGCATCTGCTACACCTGGCTTCTTGGCAAATTTCTCGCGCAGGAAGTTGTAGGCGATGTCGAGGTCGCGGTCGAAAAGCCAGCAGACAAGTCCAAGGGCGAACATGTTGCGGCACTTCACGATGGACTTAGGGTCCATACCCGAGTCAGCCAAGCAATCCTTCACCATCTGTGTGATAGGACAAGCGATGACACGGTCGAGGTCGATATTCATTTCCTTCAGTGGGTCGTCGGTCGCGAATGCAGCCTTTTTCAGGTCGGCAGGACCAAAGGCGTCGGTGTCGATGATGATGGCGGCACCTGGTTTTGCGTATTTATACTGAGTTTTCAGCGCGGCAGCATTCATTGCCACAAGCACATCACATTTGTCGCCTGGCGTGTAAACCATTTCAGCGCCAATATGTACTTGGAAACCCGACACACCCGTCAACGAACCTTGAGGGGCGCGGATGTCCGCTGGATAGTCAGGGAATGTACTAATGCTATTGCCTACGGTAGCAGAAACCGTAGAGAAGATGTTTCCAGCCAATTGCATACCATCGCCGGAGTCACCAGAAAAGCGCACGGCAACGTCGCTCAACTCTTTAATTTCCAAATCTTCTGCCATAATGTAGTTTTTTATGTTTTTAATCTAGGATTCTTGGGAGCTTTGCCACAAACGTCTAATGACGATGATAAAGGATGTAGAAGGATTCTTTCCTTATCACCATCACCTATAAGCGTCTCTTTACTCGCAATTATTTATGATTATCATGCATTTTGTCGTGGTCTTTTGCATAAAAATGCAGAAAAGAGGGCGTAAAATGCATATATTTATGAATTTCGTGTGCAAAGTTCGTGAAAATATGCAACTTATCAAAATATTTTAATGAATAAATGCGTTTTCTTATCAAAAAAGGCAATTAGACAACAAAATCATTTGATTTTCCGTAAAACAAAAGCAGTTTGTCAGCGTTTTTCGAGGTTTTCAAGAATTATTGCAAGGAAGAATGCGGATAAAATCAAATATTGTTCACTATGGAACGAAAAGTTTTGCCTTGTTGACCAAATAAATACCATGAGGCAACGGCAAATCCACGTTCTCACCCTCTTGCATATTCTTCCGATATACATCATTTCCCTGCAAGTTCGATATTTGCAGTTGCTCAGTCTTCGTAGCTTGAATATGCAACATACCCTTTGAGATTCTTATAGTATAATAAGGTGAAGCGGAAGCCGTCGTTTGACGGATACCCAATTCCTCATCGAAATCATATTTGGCATCGAGGTAGGCAAGACGTTGGTCTATCCACTGCTGAATATACTCCTCTTCAGCATCAAAGTCGAGAACAATGTCATCTTGGCCGTTCCATCGCAACTCTTCACGCTCATCCACTTGGTTCTCCCGATAGAGCTGAAACACCCGATGGAATCGCGCTTTTAAGGAGTCGGTGTGCAACTCATTCGTGCGCAGTTCTTGATAACGTTCCTTCACGTAATTATAGGAACCATAATAAGTGCGCAGACAAGTATGAACACGATTGTAAAGCAGAAAATTCTTGTTTGCCTCCAAAGCATTGCCTTGATAGTCACGTCCCCAAGAGTGGTCCAAATCCCAAGGAGCGATGCCGAAAAGCGAAGAGGAATTGGTGGCATCGTAGAAGTACACGCATTGGTTCTTGCAATCATTATCTTCCGCTAAAAGCAGTTCGATGAAAAGGAAATAGTCGCGCCACACGTCGAGGTCGATTCTCTGCGGCAGTTCACGACGTAACTCAGAAGCGGAAGAATTCGTGAGGAAATCCATGATTTGCAGGAGTGGAGACCAATCCACTGGTTCGCCATCTTCCAAATTCGGATAGGAAATCTCAATACCATTCCATATACTTTGCGTATTGGTGGGAATAGGCGAAGTAGCCACAAGGGTATTCCACTTATTAGTCTTGTAGAGTACGCCTCGCATTTGGCCATTCTTGAACTTGCGAAGTTGCAACTGTTTGCGGTCAATCTTCTCCGTCATGCAATACACCCCCTGATATCGATGGTTGTGGAACACTTCCACAAACTGACCACGTGTGCCATTCAAGGCTGTGGGTTCGAGAGCACGAATATAGGAAGCTGTGGAAAAATCATTCCATAGGTCGGTGGAAATGCGATTCCTCATGCGTGCCTTGTCGATGGACATGGCATCAAGAATCCATGAGTTGTCGCTTCTCAAACTCAAAAAGGAATGGTTGAGTTTTTCTCCCTTCGCGTCCTTGAGTTTCACGGCGTACGACTTTTTGGGGCGTGCGAGTGTAGTGGCTCCTCGCCAACGCACATCTATGTCAAAGGTAAGAGGTACGGAATCTGTTGGGTCGTAGAACAAAAAATGCCCGTTGGAAAACACTGTTGAGATGTTTTCCGACTGAATATGAATGATGGGAAGGGAGGTGAAATGAACCGTTACAGTTTCAGAAAGCGAGTCGTTGAGTTGAAAGGTTTTCTCAACGGAATTAGTATCAAAAAGTGCCTTTTCATCGGGAGAAATGGCTACCAAGCAGAAACGATGGTCGGTGGTGTCGCAGAGGATGGAATGGTGCTGTATGTTTTCTTTTTCCACTGCAGATAAAAACAATTGGTTGCGGGTCTGGCTTCGTGCCACACCTGCAACCAATAGAAGGGAAAAACATATAGCGTATTTCTTCGACATGGTAGAAATAAGAACTACTCTCGTACCATCAAGAATTTGGTGACGACGCCTTTCTTGCCTTCGGAGTCGGCAGCCAACACGTAATAGACGCCTGAAGTGCATTTCTTGCCACTTGCCAAACGACCGTTCCATGTGTATTCACCACCCACACTCGTACCTTCATTGACCAATTTTCCAGCAGCATTCACAATCTTTACATTGGTGTCGTAGGCAAGGCCAGTGATACTGATGTTGCCTGCATATTCAGGACGCACTGGATTTGGATAAACCAACACATTGTTCTTATCCAAGGAAGCGGCTGGGTCGGTAGCATCGCCGAAGAAAGAAACGAGTCCTGCATCTGTTGCAATAAACACCTCACCCGTTTCGCCATTGATTTGAATGTCGTAGATGTCATCGCTGATGAGAGGCGAGTTCTCGGTGGTGAAATGTTCGATGGTTTCGAGTCCATCGGCACTGACGAGGAACACACCCGAACCATTGGTACCAATCCATTTACGATTGCCACCATCGATGGTGATGCACTTGATGGGCACCTCGCTCAAGAGGTAGTCGGCAAGGTTGGTACCATCATTGCGAGGCACTTTCACCTGAGTGAAATAGAAATCGTTGTTGAACACGTTGGAAGGGGCATAGGAAACAAAAATACCACTGCTACAGCCCACCCACATGTAACCATCCACGTCCTCCGTCATGCAGGAGAAGAGCGTTGGTGAATAGGTCGTGCCATCTTGGTTCTTAATCGTCGTGATGAACTTGTAGGAGAAGCCCGACGGACTGCCTGGATTGTTGTTCGTATTGACGATGACAACGCCTGCTTGGTGCCCTGCACTGGTGGAACGGCGAGAGTTGATCCATGCCCATCCTCTTCTGTCGAACACCACGTGGTCGAAGGTTGGGTAGCTTGCAATCTCAGGGATATAGAAGGAGGTCCACGAACCATCGGCTTTGCGGATACGCACGATGGTGTCGCACTCGTTGTTACACATCCACAGGTTGTTCTGTGAGTCGAACGCCAAGCCCGTGATGCGCACGTAATAACCTGGGCGGCGGCTCGTTGGAATAATGGTCGTCAGTGGTGAATTGTTATAGCTGTAATTCTTTATGAGTTTTCCACCTTTGAACTCAAACAGTCCTGAGCAAGCAGCACTCACAAAGTGATGGGAAGAGTCGTTTCTGTCTTGCACCACGTCGGTCACATTGATATACCAATCGTTGTTGCCCAAAGCCTCCTTTGGTCCTGCCTCATCGAAGTACGACCACTTGTTTCCTTCGTATTTCATCACGCTTCCCGCACGCAGAACTTCCGGATAGTTAAAGGCACCACCCGTCATCAACAGTCGCTTGTTGTCTATCATCTTCATCTGATAGGAGAAGTTGCGGTGAGGACTATTAGGAATGACAGAGGCAGTCTTCACCGTGAAACTGTTTCCACCCAAAGTGTAACCTATCAAACCGCTCTCGCCACATGCTGCCCAATAGGTGCTTTGAGAATAACTGAGGTAGTTGATGCTCTGACTGCCATAATTCTGAGTGCTGCCACTTGCATCGATGGAATAAAGACTGCCATTCACCAGATAGAAAAGATTGCCATTGCAGATGTAGCAACTGCTTGGCTTCGCACTGGCAATGCTTGACGTGGAGAAACTTGTGTTGTCGGTGACTTTCAGTAGCGCGTTTTTGGTGGTGGCATAAATGCTACCGCTAAAAGTGATGAAATCCAAAGCAACCAGATTGCTCAATGATTTCCAATTGTTCTTATCGAGTAGGTTGTCGCTCAGTTTGCCCACATACACACCATCTGCCGTTGCAGCGTACATGTTGTTGGCATCCAGAGCTATGTCGTTGATTTTATGACCGATGGAATAGAAGTTTCCGAAGGTGTGATTGCGCAGATTCACGAGTACCACACCCGAATTCGTAGAAACGTAGAGCGTTGTTCCATTTATCAGTACATTGTTGAGTGTCTTGTCGCTCAGTGACTTCAACTTCAAGTCGGGCATGCTATAGGCATCACCATTGGCATTGAGCAAGTCGATATTTCCGTTCGTATAGATAATGACGAGTTCTCCCGTAGATTCGCATGCTTCGATGTCGTAGATGTTATGGTCACTTAGTGTATTCGCTTTCGTGTAGGTATCTACGCTGGTGTCCTCCGGGTCGTAACTATACAATCCACCATCGCTCAGCACATAGACGCGGTTGTGCAGCGACACCACTTTTTGTGCATCGTGATAAGCTGCATAAATGCGCCAATCACCATTGCCAGCCTTCGCATCAACGAAGCCCAACAACATGAGGAGGGGAAAGATAAGTCGTTTCATTGTCTAAATACGTTATTAAGTTTTGAGTTGGTGTTTTTTTCGTGGAAATCACAAAACTCCAAACATTCAAAGCTTTCAAAGCTCTCTAAAACACCTACAACGGCTGCGTATGAAGGAATTCCACGAACTTTGCCACGGCACGTCCGCGATGGCTGATGCTGTTCTTCTCTTCAGGACTCATCTCGGCAAAGGTTTTTTCGTGTCCTTCTGGCACGAAGATAGGGTCGTAGCCAAAACCGCCCTCACCACGTTTTTCGTCGATGATGTGTCCATCCACCTTTCCTTCGAAATAGTAGTCGGCATTATCGGTCACAAAGGCAATCACCGTGCGGAAGTCTGCCTTGCGGTTTTGTTGGCTCTGCAATTTACTGAGCAGTTTGTCCATATTGGCTTGTGAGTCGTGACCCTTTTCAGAAGCATAGCGAGCAGAGTGCACACCTGGCTCACCATTCAAAGCCTCCACTTCGAGTCCAGAGTCATCGGCAAAGCAATCGAATCCATAGAATTTCTTCACGAAATGTGCCTTCTGATTCGCATTCTCACGGAAGGTCTCGCCTGTCTCAGGGATGTCCTGACGGCAACCGATGTCTTCCAGACTGCGCACTTCGAAATCATCGCCTAACATGGAGCGCACTTCTTCGAGTTTATGCTGATTATTGGTGGCAAACACTATCGTTCGTTTCGAACTCAATTTCTTCACTTTCATTTTGTCAAAGCCCTCGCCATACACACCCTGCACGTTTGCCATCGAAACGAAGGAATACGGGTCGATGAACTTAATCATACGGAAGATGTTGATGCTTTCGCGCTTACGAGCCAGACAGACAACCACCTTGCGCTCCGTCTTGGTGTACCAACCTGTACCGTCGAGAACGGTCACGCCTCGACCTGTGGCATTGATGGCATCGGCAATCTTAGAGTAGTTGCGGGAGAAAATCAGGAACTGCACTGACTGTCGCTGGCGGTTCATCACATAGTCGAGCGTGAAGGCAGAGATGAACAGCGTGGCATAACCAAACACGAGTCGCTCCACGTCGTGGAAGACAAACCAGCAGGAGGAAATGATGATGACATCGCACACCATAATCACATAGCCCAACGACACGTTGCGATACTTGTTCACGATGGCTGCGATGATATCCGTACCACCCGTCGAACCGTTGTTGAGGAAACAGATGGCAAGACCAAGACCTTCAATAATCGCTCCGATGATACACGACATGAATGCCTGGTTCTTCACGAATGGGCGAGGAAGACCTGTTGTCGGGTCGTTGCCCACGATTCGCTGCATCAGCCAGAGAATGAAGGTAAGCATCAGAACGGCATAGATGGTCTTGATGCAGAATTTCCATCCCAATTCCTTGATGGCTACGATGAGGAACACCACATTGATAATAAGGTATGTGTACTGCACCTCGAATCCATGTCCAGGGTTCATCATGTTGGTGACGAAATAGACAATGGACGAAACACCCGCTATGCCTCCCGTGGTGATACTGTAGGGAAGCATGAAGCAGGTGAGGGCAAAGGAATAGAGCAAGAGGGCGATTGTAATCATCAAGTAATCGCGAGCCTCAAGCACTATGTTCTGTGCAAATTTTGGAATGCTGGGTTGCATTATTAAGCTTTTTTCAAAACGATATTGACAATCTTCTTTGGTACCACAATGGTTTTCACGTGCTGGAAGCCTTCCATGTACTTCGCCGACTGTGGATTCTCAAGAACCGCCTTTTCGATGGTGGCATTGTCAGCATCCACAGGGAACGACATCTGGAAGCGTGCCTTGCCATTGAAGCTGATGGTGAGGTTGATGGCATCTTCCTTCAGGTATTCCTCGTTGCACTTTGGCCACTGTGCATCGCAAACGGTGGTGTCGTGTCCGAGTGCCTCCCAGAGTTCTTCTGCAATATGAGGGCAGAATGGAGCCAAGAGGATAACGAAGGTTTCAAGCACTTCCTTGCTGGTGCTCTTCAGCTGGTTGAGCTCGTTCAAACAAATCATGAAGGCAGAAACCGAAGTGTTGTAAGAGAAGTTCTCAATGTCCAAAGTCACTTTCTTAATCAGCTTGTGGATGGACTTCAGTTCTTCCTTCGTGCTTTCAGGATTGTTACAGCGAAGCTTGCCGTCCTTGTCGAAAGCGAACATCCAAAGCTTCTTCAGGAAGCGATGGCAACCGTCGATACCGTTCGTGTCCCAAGGCTTGCTTGCCTCCACAGGACCAAGGAACATTTCGTAGAGACGAAGGGTGTCGGCACCGAAACGCTCTACAATCATATCTGGATTCACCACATTGAACATCGACTTCGACATCTTCTCAATTGCCCAACCGCAAATGTACTTGCCGTCTTCGAGAATGAACTCAGCCGTTTCGTACTCAGGACGCCAAGCCTTGAATGCCTCCACGTCGAGCACATCGTTCTGCACGATGTTCACATCCACGTGGATTGGAGTGACGTCATATTCCTTGCTGAGATTGTAGCTGACGAAGGTGTTTGTGTCCTTGATGCGATACACGAAGTTCGAACGACCTTGAATCATACCTTGGTTGATGAGCTTCTGGAATGGTTCTTCCTCACAGCTGTAGCCGTAGTCGTGGAGCACCTTGTTCCAGAAACGGCTGTAGATGAGGTGACCTGTGGCATGCTCCGTACCTCCCACGTAGAGGTCAACATGCTTCCAATAAGCATCTGCCTCCTGGCTCACGAGTGCCGTCTTGTTGTGAGGGTCCATATAGCGGAGGTAGTAAGCCGAACTACCTGCAAATCCTGGCATCGTGTAGAGTTCGATAGGGAACACCGTTACATTGTCAATCTTGGTGTTCTCTACCACCTGCTTGTTCTGCTCGTCCCAAGCCCACTTCGTAGCGTTGCCGAGTGGTGGTTCTCCCGTTTCGGTTGGGAGGAACTTATCTACTTCTGGCAAAACCAATGGCAGGCACTCCGATGGAATCATCTGAGGGATGCCGTTCTTGTAATACACAGGGAATGGTTCGCCCCAGTAGCGCTGGCGAGAGAAGATGGCATCGCGCAAGCGATAGTTCACCTTCACGCGTCCCAACTGGTGGGATTCCACATATTCCTTCGTGGCAGCAATAGCCTCCTTGATGGTCATACCGTTGAGGGAGAAGTCGATGTATGGAGTCACACCTGGACGTGGACTGTTCATCACGATACCTTCCTTGGCATCGTAGCTCTCTTCGCTCACGTCGGCACCCTCGATGAGTGGGATGATAGGCAGACCGAAGTGCTTGGCAAAGGTATAGTCGCGGGAGTCGTGGGCAGGAACTGCCATGATGGCGCCTGTTCCATAACCAGCCAACACGTAGTCGCTCACCCAGATTGGGTTCTTCTCGCCTGTGAATGGGTTGATGGCATAACTACCCGTAAACACACCCGTCACTTTCTTGTCAATCATGCGCTCGCGCTCGGTGCGCTTCTTCACTTGCTCCAGGTAAGCATCCACTTCTGCCTTGTGGTCAGCGGTGGTGAGCTCGGCAACGAGTTCGCTCTCAGGAGCCAGCACCATGAAGGTCACACCAAACATCGTATCTGCACGGGTAGTGAAGATGGTGAAATGCTTGTCGGAGTCAGCCACGTTGAATTCCACTTCCGTACCTTCCGAGCGACCAATCCAGTTGCGCTGTGTCTCCTTCAGACTCTCGGTCCACTGAATAGTGTCGAGTCCGTCGAGGAGACGCTGTGAGTAGGCACTCACGCGGAGACACCACTGACGCATCTTCTTCTGTACCACAGGGTAGCCACCACGCACCGAAACACCATCGACTACCTCGTCGTTTGCCAAAACCGTACCGAGTTCTGGGCACCAGTTCACCATCGTTTCGCCAAGGAAAGCGATTCGCCAGTTCATCAGCGTGTCGCTCTTCTGCTTTTCGTCCATGGAGTTCCATTCGTCAGCAGTCAGTTTCAGTTCTTCTGAACCGGCAGCATTGAGTCCTTCTGTGCCTTGCGCTTCGAAATGCTTGATGAGCTTCTCGATAGGCTGAGCCTTCTGCAACTCAGTGTCGTAGTAGCTTTCGAACATCAGTTGGAAAGCCCACTGCGTCCAGTGGTAGTAGTCAGGGTCGCAAGTGCGCACTTCGCGGTCCCAGTCGAAACAGAAACCAATCTTGTCGAGCTGTTCGCGATAGTGGTCAATATTCTGGAAAGTGGTGATTTCTGGGTGCTGACCTGTCTGGATGGCATACTGCTCTGCGGGAAGTCCGTAAGCGTCGTAGCCCATAGGATTCAGCACATTGAAACCCTGCAAACGCTTGTAGCGTGCATATATGTCGCTTGCTATGTAGCCAAGAGGGTGACCTACGTGCAGACCTGCTCCCGATGGGTAAGGGAACATGTTCAGAACGTAGAATTTCTGTTTGTTTTCGTCTTCAACAACGTGGTAAGTCTTCTGCTCCACCCAGCGCTGTTGCCATTTCTTTTCAATCTCTCTGAAATTGTATTCCATATCTTTTTATTATAACGTTTTTTCGTGTCGCAAATTATGCAGAATGAAAAATATTGCAAAAAATAGTGCAAACAAAATGGGCAAAAAAACCGAGTTCTTTTGCCATAAAGCTGCTTTTCTCACAAATTTTGTGCAAAGGTAGCACAAAATCAGCGCATAAAAAAATTATCACTCAAAATTTTGATTTTCAGCATCCTCCCATCTCCCCCATTAACCCCATTACCCCCATCCTCCCCATAAAAAAAGTCCCCAGCGCCTTTCGCGCTGAGGACTTTTATCAAGATTCTTTTTCAAGAAATTACTTCACGTAAATCTTCTTCACCTCGCCATTGCTTGTACGAACAATGTTGATACCCTTCTGGAGTGAGCTTACGCGAGTACCAGAAACGGTGAAGATCTGTGCAGCCTTCGTCATGTTCTCAGCTGTTGCTGTAGCGATGCCAGAAGCGTCTGCGCTTGGATCCTGTGCACTGTTAGTACCGAAGTAGAGGAGCTTGAAGTCGTCAACGATGGTCCAGTTGCCTGCAGGAGTTCCTGCATCATTATTACGCTTCACACCGATGCGGAGCTTCTTGTCTTCACCCACCTTGAGAATCACCTTAGTGAAGTAAGGATAGTACTCGTTGCCTTGCTCGTCGTAGTAAGGAGTGTGGAAGTAAGTGTCGCAAGCAAGCATCGTGTTAGGAATGTAGTGGTCAGCGTTTTCACCAACTGTTGATTCACTTTCCACACCGTAAGGACTCTCAACAACACCTGCAGATGCGTGAGGAAGTGGATTAGAGAATGTACCTTCGCTTGTAGTTGCATAGAGGAATGCAGTGAGGGTTTGGTCAACGTAGTCAGGGTCAGCAGCCAATGCTTCTTGAGCTGCGAGGTAGTCTGCGTAGTCGTCAGCAGCCTGACCAGAACGATGCATACCGTTCACAGAGAGCTCATAAGTACCAGCAGGAACTGTGAGATCCTGATAAGTGTCGAATTTTTGCTGATAGCGTTCTGCAAGAGGAGCTGTTGTACCACCTGCACCGAAGCTTGAACCTAACCATCCTTCGTATGAGATATTGTCGAATGTAGGGTTCACAATCACGCTTGTGTAGTCGAGTGGGTCTTCGTCAGAAGCTTCGCCGTTAGGCATCTTCAGGTCAGAAGTGAATTCCTTAGCCTTTTCTGTGAGGGCAATGATTTCGTCTGTAGTGAGTTCAGTGTAGTTGTTGAAGCTTTCTTCTTCTTCGCCAAACTTCACGAGTGCCTCAATATTAGCTTCTGGGTCGCTTGCAGCTACATAGAGCTCGTCGTAAGCCACCTTGTATGCGTCGCAAGCAGCCTTGTTAGCCTGAGCGTCTGCAAGAGCCTGGTTAGTTGCCTGGAGAGCATTCCAGAGTGCATCAGCGTCGGAACTGCCAATCAGGTTCTGAGCATTCTCAAGAGCCTTCATTGCAGCATCGATAGCTGGCTGAGTCATGTTAGAGCTATTCTCGTTCAAGAATCTTTCGAGCTGCTCAGTGTAGTTAGGGAGAATTTCGTTGATAGCGTCTGCATCCTTACCAACGTAAGTGAGCTTGAATCCAGAGAAGAGGAACCAGTGAACTTTCTGTCCATCGGAAGTGATACCAATCTTCATGTCTTCACCATCACCTACAAGACCGTAAGTAGTCACAGCGTAGCGACCAGCGCGGAATGCGTAAGAAGCACCAACCATACAGTTAGGAACATAACCCGAAACAGACTCGCCAGCAGCATTGTAACCATTTGTTACCTCGTAGTCGTAACCTGTTGTCCAAGTGTTCGATGGATAATAAGGCTCATCAGTCATGTCGAGATAGCAGTTCACGTGGTCAACAGCTTCATCGCGTGGCATCACGTCGTTCACGATGTTCTGAATCGTTGAGCGGAAGTTGTTCATGTAGAGCCAGCAGTTGATGTCTTCAGTACCGTTGTAAGAACCATTTCCTGCAGGGCGAACGAATGCGTGAGTCTCAATCTTGTAGATACCAGCTGGAGCACCCTTCACCGTCTGATAGAAGTCAACCGTTGTGTCGTAACGCTCAGCACACATGTAGTCGTTCAAACCACCAAGTTGAGCAGCACCTGTCCAACCATCAGTTGAGAATGTGCCAGTACTGCTACCGAAGTCAGCATTGGTAAGCATGTCTGTACAGTCAGTTCCAGGAACGAGGCTGTGAGCCACAGCTGAAGAATAGAGAGAGTCAACTGTAGAGATGTACGAGTTGATTTCTTCTGTGTTCAGAGGATAAATGCCATCTTCAATATTTTCCTGAAGGATGAGAGCGATTGGAGTTGGATATTCAGGATGATCGGCTGTGAAGTCAGCAGCATCTTCCTCGTTGTCAATCTGCATGAAGTCGGAGAATGCATCCCATTCATCACCAGCGAGTGTGTTGTGAGAATCGAGGTCTTCCATCCACTTCTCAATCTTCTTGGCAATCTTTTCGTAAGCAGCAACGTTTTCCTTCACTACCTTCTCAGCAGCATCAGCAGCAGCAGCGGCAGCCTTGATGTCTTCCTTGCTTGTTGCAGCATCAAATGCGTCAATAGCAGCGTTGTAAGCGTCAATCAGAGCAACCTGTGCAGCGATGGTGTCAGCACTCATTCTGTCGTACTTGTAACCCATCTTGAAGAGCTTCAATGCATTCTCTTCGCAGTTCTCATTACCATAGTAGAAGAGTGATGTGTTCTTGAATGCAAGCCAGTTGAAGTTAGCGTTCTTGATGTCGAATCCAAGTTCCACGTCGCCAGCCTCAGGCAGGATTGCAATGATGGTGAAGTAGTTCTTCGACCAGAGCACACTCTTGCTACCAGAATAGTAGAGAGGTACTTCGTCCTGAAGGTTGATACTGTCGTTGCCGAAGAACATCTTGATGCCTTCGAACTTCTCAAGCTGACTTGCCTCGTTGTAAACGCGGGCATCAACAGTGAACTTGTAGAGACCTGGAGCAAGGTTTGGAAGTTTCTGATAAATCTTCTGGTCGGAAAGAATACCGCCCGAACCAGTCCAGTGC
>OCVV012889242.1_pt1 | contig 28609 bp, 22 predicted proteins | sample 1539721 | NCBI WGS metagenome assembly OCVV01 (sample SAMN02144230, study PRJEB22623) | gut metagenome | biome: sheep rumen | host: Ovis aries | place: New Zealand | reverse complement strand
GCGTCCGGATCGCCGACAAACAGAAGCTCCGTGCCGGCTTTCAGCACATTGGTGATCATCATCATCATCAGATCATAGTGCCCCTCCGCGCGTTCCTTTTCCATCTCTTTGATAATTTCATCCTTTCGGGCCAGGAACTGCTCGGGATCCACGGTCGTAATCTGGGAAATCGCCAGGGAATGACTTCCCAGGTGGAATTCCTTCTGATCTCCGCGAACCAGCGCCTCCACGGGCTTGTCGGCGGACGCACCACGGGAAAACATCGCCTTGCCGAGCTCTTCCGGATCGACGCCGGCATGCCGCGCAAGGCGCTCCGCCAGCTGCCTGTCCTTGGGGGTGCAGGTTGGGCTTTTGAACATGACCGTATCGGAGATGATGGCGGCGGCCATCAGCCCGGCCAGCTTCGGTGAAGGCATCAGGCCGCGTTCCTGATACATGGAAGCGATAATGGATGTCGTGGATCCGATCGGTTCGTTCCGCATGAAAACGGGACTGCCGGTCTGCACGTCAGCCAGGCGGTGGTGGTCAATGATCCCGATAATCTCCGCCTGATCCAGCCCGGAAACGGACTGGCCGATCTCATTGTGGTCGACCAGAACGATTTTTTTCCTGCGGGGGGAAATCAGGTGATAGCGGGAGATCGTTCCGACGACTTTTTCCTCCTCGTTCAGGACCGGATACGTCCGGAAACGGCTTTTGAGCACGGTATCGCGCACATCATCCAGATAATCACTGAGGTGAAAAAAGACGAGGCTCTCCGTAAAGGCAATTCTTCCGACGGGAACAGCCTGGAAAATCATCCGGGCGGCCCGGTATGCATCCAGGGTGGTCGTGATCATGCATGTGCTGGAGGAACGTCCCCGGTATTGCTCCGCCAGCTCGCTGCGGCAGAAGATCAGACAGGAAGCACCGCATTCGATCGCCCGGTTGGCAATTGCCGGATCCGTACCGCACAGAACGATCATGCCCGGAAGGATATCATCAGATGCGGAAACGGGAATGATGATTTCGCCGGAGATTTCATCGAAGAAGTCCGTTTCCTGATTGATGATATGCCCCTCCAGGGCGCTGAGCAGGTTGAAGACGGGGATCCGCTCAACGATCGGACAGTTGACCGATTCCATGTCCTGTTCCGCAATTCTTCCTCCGGTCACCATTCCGTAGATGGTGCCGTCCTCGTAGGTGATCGGGAGACCGGATACGCTGTTGGCCTGTGTATGCAGCATTTTCCATGCATAGGAGACCGGTACAGCCTGGCCGAGAGAAGGCGGCGTATCATAATCGATATCGGAAAGCTGGGTGCGGACGGAACGCAGATATACGGGAGGCTTGAATCCAAATCGATCCAGCAGGAAGGATGTTTCAGTGTTCAGATGGCCGATCCGTGCGGCAACATAATTGTTCTCACCCAGCGAATTGTTCAGAGCGGCGTATGCCATCGCGGATACGATGGCATCCGTATCAGGGTTTTTATGACCGATTACGTAGATGGAATCCATGGGATTGCAGTCCCCTTTCAGCGGTTCATCAGCGCGAACCAGTCCTTCATTTTGAGCAGGAGCTCTTCATTGGAATCCGCTTTATCCATCATGGATTCAAGCTGCGGGATCGCGGCGGCGGATGAGGTGTTTCCAAGCATGGTCCGGATCAGGCTCAGTCCTTCCTTCTGCCGGCTGTTCAGCAAAAGATCCGAATTCTTGGTATAGCTGTTCTGCAGACTCAGCGCGGGAGTGATCCCGGCGCGGGCAACGTTGCTGTCAAATGTCAGTTCCATATTGGCGGTTCCCTTGAATTCTTCCACAACGGAATCATCCACCCGGCTTCCGGTCAGGATATCCATCGCGGCAATGACTGTCAGGCTGCCGCCTTCCTTGCAGGCTCGGGCCGCTCCGAACATGCGCTTGGCGCGGAACAGGCTTGCTGGATTGACCATACCGGGAAGGCTTCGACCCTGCTGGGCCGCAGCAGTCGTGTATACCTTGGCAAGGCGGGTCAGGCTGTCCACCAGCATGACGACATCCTTCTTCTGCTCGACCAGACGCATGGCCCGTTCCAGAACGATTTCCGACAGGCGCAGATGAACTTCCGGCGGCTGGTCAAAGCTGGAGGAGAGAACAGGGCAGGGGACATCGTCCCGCATCATGGTTGCATCCTCGGGATTCACATCAATGAGCAGAATCAGCACATGGGCTTCCGGATAATTCTGCGTGATCACGCGGGCAAGGTTTTTGATGACTTCTGTTTTTCCGGTTCCCGGAGGGCAAAGCATCAGACCTCGCTGGCCGAAACCGATGGGGGCAATCAGATCAATCAGGCGCATATCCTGCATGGATTTTCCGTCCCGTGATTCCAGAGAGATCTTTCGGGAAGGATATACAGGCGTCAGCTCATCAAAGGCAGGACGGGCGAAGGCTTCTTCCTCGGGTACACCATTGATGCTTGAAATATACAGGAGCGCGGCATACTTGTCCCCTTCGCGCTGTGGCCGGATTTTCCCTTCGATCAGATCACCGGTGCGCAATCCAAACCGGCGAATCTGCGCCATGGAGACATAAACATCCTTTGTAGAAGGAAGGAACGACGGAGCCCGGAGAAAGCCGTATCCGTCCGGATGCAGTTCCAGCACACCGCTCCCTTCTTCATAGTCACCGGAAGCGAGCAGCTCCTCGAGCGTTGGCGTGGCGATGCCGGCGCCTTCCGGGATCGGCGCAGGCGTCATGACCGGACTTTCCGCAGGCTGGGAATGAACCGGAGCGGTAAACGTTGGATTGAAACTGCCGGAAACCCGATGCGTATAGGATGCGGAGTCTCCGATCCTGCGATCAGGCAAGGGAGAGGCGGACGGATGTGCCGGAGCGGTGCGCTCCGCGGGGCTGTGACCTTCCGTCTGGACGGACGGGGCGGCTGCCGGTCCGAATCGCGGCGTAAAGCTGCCCGGACGCACTGGCTGCATATGCTGCTGATCCCGCGGCATCTGATGACCGGATGGCGTCGTGGTCTGCCAGGCGGGACGGGTGGAAACGCCGGGCGCCTGATACGCCGGATGCGCATTGAAGCGCGGCGCATCGGTATTGTGCCATGCCGCCTGAAACTTCGGTTCCGGATTGACGGCAGCGGTGGTTTCCGCTGGCTTTTCAGCAGGCGCGGGCATGGAATCTTCCGCCTGAGAGGGGGCTGCACCGGTCCCCTTCAGGAGCTTTTCGATGATACCTGCCTTGTCAATGCCGGCACCGAGTGTGATATTATTCTCTTTCGCAAGCTTGCGAAGCTGGATGACAGTCATGGATTTCAGTTCGTTTTCAGTCATGAGTCATAGGCCTCCTTCAGGGTTTTTTCACAGCGAATATGACATCCCGCACCACGGCCTGCTCGACTTCATGCCGCAGGTGCGAATAAGAATCATCGTTCAGAGGAACAAGCTGCGCTTCTTCCAGCAGTGACATGACGGTATGGCGGGGAAGCGTCAGCGTATTGAAGCTCAGCGCCATCGCGCCGCCGGGAAGCAGCGCGGCTTTCCAGGCAGGAATCGCCCGGCGGAGCAGCTGGGAAAAGGATTCCGGTTTTTGACCGGACTGGGGAGCATGCTGGATACCGTAGGGGAGATCCGCAACCATGAGATGGACCGGATGCCGGCGCACGAGGGCAGGGACGAGGGCGGTATCGCCGCAGGACAGCTGAAGAGACCGCGTTTCACCCTGCTGATAATGCTCCCTGGAATCGGCAAAGACAAACTCCGTCACCGGAAGCGATGCCCTGCCAACCGTCTCGGAACGACGGCTAACGGCATGCTTCAGCTGGTGATATTTCAGGTATCGTCCGAAATAGTCTCCCGCTTCCCGGAGAGCCTTCTGATCCGTATCGAGCCCGATGGCGTTCATCCCCTCCATCAGGGCGCAGAAGCAGGCGGTCCCCCTGCCGCAAAGCGGATCCATCAGCGTGACGGGAAAGGGAGCATTTGCGAATGATGAAACGGAATGGGCCATATGAATCATCATCCGGGTGAACGGGACTGAAGTCTTCCCTTTATATTTCAGCACCTCCGGAAGATCCTCCGGCAGGTACAGGCTTTTCTGCAGGCTGAGAGGACGAAGCAGGCCCGAAACATTTTCTGCCATAAAGCTCACGCAGCTGTGATGGGAAAGCCGGTTCAGCTCAGCTTCGGAAAGCTCCCGGCAATCAAAGGAAAGAAAGTCAGCTCCGCCGGCTTCCTCTTCGGTAATGGAAGCATCCACACCCATGGCTTTCAGCATGGATTGCAGTTCATATCGGCTCAAACGGCAAACAGCGTCACGATAACGAATATTCGCATGCTTGTTCAGAGCGAAAGAATAGATCATATCAACCTCTTTTCGCTGAAGTGGGATCCGTAAATACATTATAGCAAAAGCTATTTTTCATTTCAAGCGCATTTTTGGCATATTGATGCAAATCGAACCGCAGAATCCAAAACAACAACAAAAAAACCCTTCCCGAAAAAACGGAAAGGGAATTGAGCGAAAAATTACCACTTGCGCTTGCGGGCGGCTTCAGCCTTTTTCTTACGCTTTACGCTGGGCTTTTCATAATGCTCGCGCTTCCGGACTTCCTGGAGAACGCCACTGCGGGCGCACTGCCGCTTGAACCGTTTGAGCGCACTTTCCAGGGACTCATTTTCACGGAGACGTACCTCGGACACTGTTATCCCTCCCCTCGCTCATACAACGTGTTGACAGCAGCCGCACGGAAACATCCTACGGCAAAACCGCTACATGATTATACTGCCAATCACGGCCTGCGTCAATGCTTTTTTTATACAAGACTGTCAGGAATCGAGATATCAGGCCATTTTTTCCGACATCTTGGCGCCGCCGAGCACATGAAAGTGAAGATGGGGGACCGTCTGGCAGGCGTCCGGCCCGCAGTTGGATATGACACGGTATCCACCCGTCAGCTTTTCCTGCGCAGCGACATGCCTGACGGCACGCAGACAGGCGGCCAGATCGGTATCCGAAGCTTCGTCGATCCCGTCGATGGAAGAAATATGCTTTTTGGGAATGACCAGTACGTGAACCGGCGCCTGGGGATTGATGTCCCGGAAGGCATACACCTGATCGTTTTCATACACTTTGGTGGAGGGAATTTCCCCTCTGACAATGCGGCAAAAAAGACAGTTTTCCATTCAATGTTTCCTCCTTGTTATTGTATGATTTCCGCATCCGCATATCCGTTTCGGATATCCGTGATCCGGATCCTGCAGGGGTGACCGCTGATGCATGCATCTTCCGGGCGAAGCCGGATACGGATATATTCCGGTGTATAGCCCTCCCAGCATCCGTCCACCATCTCTTCCGGGAGCAGTTCGGATTCCCGGCCGACCCATGTCTCGAGCCATTGACGGGCGATCGTCTGCCCCAGGCGGATCAGCCGTCGGCATCGGTCCTGTTTGACGGTATCTGTCAGCTGTCCGGGCATCTCGGAAGCCGGCGTACCCGGACGGGGTGAATACGGAAACACATGGATCCGGGAAAAGCCGACCTTCCGGATGATTTCCACCGTTTCTTCAAATTCTTCCACGGTTTCCCCGGGAAATCCCGTGAGTATATCCGTTGTCAGGGCGGCGTGCGGAAAAACAGCGCGCAGGTTGGCGGCTGCCTCCAGGTACATCTCCGTGTTGTAACGTCTTCGCATCCGCCGGAGAACTGAATCGCTGCCGGACTGCAGGGCGAGGTGAAACTGCGGGCAGATCTTGCTCATCCCGCGGAGTGCTGAGGCAAATTCCGGCGTGGCGATCGTCGGTTCAAGGGATCCGAGCCGGATCCGCAGAATCCCGTCCTGATCCTGCAAAAGACGGATGGCATCGATCAGCGTCAGGGGATCTCCAAAGTCCTGCCCCCAGGAAGACAGATGAATGCCGGTCAGCACGATTTCCCTGAATCCGGCTTCGGCGAGCCTTTCAGCCTCGGCGCGGATATCTTCCGGACAGCGGGAGCGGATCGGGCCGCGGACGGTCGGAATGATACAGTATGAGCAGCGATTTCGGCAGCCTTCCTGGATTTTAAGTACGGCGCGCGTATGCTCACTCTGACGGGATATCGTCAGCGGTTCGAAGATCATTTTTTCCGGCAGCGGTTCAACGGCACACAGGGGACGTCCCTCCGAAATAACCTGATTCAGCAGGGATACGATCTCCCCCCGATGCTGGGTGCCGATGATCAGATCGGCTCCGGTATCCATCAGCTGAGCACCCTGAAGCTGCGCCATGCATCCGCACAGGATCAGCTTGCTTTCCGGATGCTCCCGCCTGATACGCCTGGCCAGCTGGAGGGATTTTTTGTCTCCGGATCCGGTGACGGTGCAGGTGTTGAGCAGATAGACATCCGCGTCAGAAGGGAAGGGGACAGATTGATATCCCGCTGCATTGAGCAGCTCTTCCATTGCCTGGGTATCGTACTGATTCACCTTGCATCCCAATGTATGAAAGGCGATTGTTCTGACTGGCTTCATCATCACTCCATCTCCCCGTACAGTGCCATGATCGCGCTGATGGCGGCGATTCCGGCGGTTTCTGTCCGCAGAATCCGTTTGCCCAGTGTGACGGATTCACATCCCATCCGGCGCAGCGCTTCCATCTCCTCTTCGGTAATACCGCCCTCAGGACCGATCAGGATCCCGAGAGAGTGAAGATCCGGGTGTTCCTGACAGAATGCCTTCGGTCCGTGATCCCTGGAAAGTTCCCACGGAACGATCACGGCGTCCAGATCTGCTGTGATGCCGGCCAGCTCATGGAAACGGACGGGGGCGTGCACCTCCGGAATCCGGCATCTTCCGGACTGCTTCCCGGCCTCTCTGGCGATTTTCTGCCAGCGCTCTGCCTTTTTCTCTCCGTCCCGCTGATCCAGCCGAACGATGCAACGCGTCATGGCGACCGGTACGATGGCGGAACCCCCCAGCTCAACGGCCTTCTGGACGATCCATTCCATCTTGTCCCCTTTGGGAAGTCCCTGCAGCAGTACGATGCGGAGTCCGGGTTCCGTCGAAGGAAGCGGGGAGAGCGTCTGAACCGATACGGCGTTTTCGGCGATATCCCGGATGACGGAAAGGAACCGCTGACCGTCTGTGATCAGCTCAACCTGATCCGCTTTCTTCAGCCGGAGCACGTTCAGCGCATGGTGTGAATCTTCCTTCGAGAGCTGAAAAATGCCCGGGGAGACTTCGCCTTCCGCGTCTGCGTAGAAACGGTGCATCAGCTGTCCCTCCCGCAAAGGAAGGCAACCCATTCTCCGCGCCGGTCGGTTCGCCGAATGGTATATCCGGCTTCAGTCAGCGCGTTGCGCACCTCTTCCTCCCGCTGGGCCACGATGCCGGAACAGATGAAGATTCCGCCGGGCTCGATATGGGCGCGAAGAGGTTTTGCGAATGAAATGATGATATCGGAGATGATGTTGGCGACGCAGATCTGGCATGTCGCGTCCGTACTCTGCAGCAGATTTCCTTCCTTCACGGTCACGATCCGGTCCACCTGATTGTGGCAGACGTTTTCCCGGGCAACGCGGACCGCATCCGGATCAATGTCGATGGCAAGCACGCTTCCGGCGCCCCGCATCGCTGCTGCAATGGCCAGGATTCCGCTGCCGGTGCCGACATCGATGACGGATTCTCCGCCCTGAATCGTTTCCTCCAGCAGGGAAATGCACATACCTGTCGTTTCATGGGTGCCGCTTCCGAAGGCCATGCCGGGGTCAATCTCGATCACCCGATCACCGGGCTTCGGGGTAAAGGGTTCCCAGGTCGGCTTGATAACAAGATGCTCTCCTGCATAGAAGGGCTTATAATACTTCTTCCAGACCTCCGACCATTCATCATCCGATACGGAGCGGGTATCCGTTTCAAGCGTTCCGTAATCCGGCCGGGATGCGCGGACGGCGTCCAGCCTGCTGCTTAGCTCTTCAAAGGCACGGATGAATGTTTCACCCGGCTCAAACCATGCGTGAATCTGAACATCCTCCGGCATGCTGTCCGGGAGGGAAGGGTCAATGATCTCCCATATGCCGTGGGGCAGGGAAGGATCGGGAATGTCCGCCCGATCTTCGATCATGGTTCCGTTTGCACCCAGTTCCATCAGCGTATCGGATACGAAGTCCGAGCCTTCTGTCGTAGTATGGACAATCAGTTCAATCCAGTTCATTTTATGCTCCTCTGATCAAATGGTTTTATTGGACGCCGAAACGGTCAATCCCCCGGAACAGCTCATATTCACGAACGTCCCTGCATGAAGTGTACATATACCTCGAAACCACGTTTCCCGTCCGCCAATACAGGCATACGAACGGACAATCCTCGTAAAACCGGTTCTGTATTTCCATCAGCTTCTGGCGGTACCCCTCATAGTTGAGTTCCTTGCGCAGATCCTTGCAAAGCTGATCCATCCGCTCGCTTTTGTACCGGACAAAGTTGCCGGTGTTTCCGGGCATGAGCAGGAAGCCGGGATCGGGACAGACATCCATGGCGTAGGACACCAGGGCGAGATCGAAAGAACCGGCATGGATCTTGTCATAGACGCCGGAGAGCGTCATCGGTTCCACACGGCAGTTGATTCCGACCTGGCTGAGCGCATCGGTGATGATGGTGACTGCCTCAGACCGGACATCGTTGTCCGGCTCTTCATAATAATAGAACCGCAGCGAAAGGTTCCGGAGCTCACCGCTGGATGTCATCCGGTCGAGAATGCCGTTCTCGTCCGAATCTTCCCATCCTTCTTCGGCCAGAAGGCGCCGGGCCTCTTCCACATCGCGCCGGAAAAGCGAGTCCAGTGATTCGTTATACATCCATGTGCCGGGATAGAAAGGAAAATTCGTTTCCACCGCAAGACCGGAATAAACATTAGAGATGATCCGGCTTTTGTCGATCAGGAAGCGGATCGCCTGCCGCACGCCGAGGGTCAGCTCGGTGGCCTGGTTGTTCATCAGAAGACATTCCAGCTGATTCGTGCGGTACCGCATCGCCAGGGAACTGGTGCCTGTTTTGTACTGTGCGCCGGCGATGGAACGGGTGAATACCGTATCCACCCGGGCATATTCATAGCTTTCCATGACGCCGGCGGCTGTATCATGAAACAAAAAGTTGATATCCCGTACCATCGGCTGGGCCTTCCACCAGGATTCGTTTGCCCGCAGCCACATCCTTTCTCCCGCGTGGAACTCCCGAATGGCATAAGGTCCGGTTCCGGGCGGGGAATCGGAGCCGACCATGGATGCCGGTACGATCGGAAACGTCATCGCGTACAGAAAGCCAAAGCACTGTCGGTTGGTTTTGATCGCAACGGTATGCTCGTCGACGGCGCGGATCGAACTGATGAAGTATCTGAGATTTCCGTAGAAGCCGTGGTCCGTGATGCTTTCATCGGTGGCCCTGTCCAGAATATACTGCGCGGATGCAACGACATCCTCGGCGGTCAGCATCTGTCCGTTCGTGAACGATACGTCCTCCCGCAGATGAAAGGTCCACTGAGCGCCGCTGGATGAGGATTCCCAGCTCTGGGCCAGCAGCGGCTGCGGCAGGTAATCATCATCGATCGAAACCAGGCTTTCATATACGATGTTGTAAACGGACAGCATGTCCCTCTCCTGCGGATCAAAAGGACGGATCAGCAGCGTTTTGGAGGACTGAATGCCGACGACAAGATCGCTTCCGACATTGGTGGCTTCCGCCAGATTACAGGGAAGCAGCAGGATCCACACCGCTGTCAGTATCAGCATCAGCGGGTGTAAAATACTTTTCCTGATAGATTCCATAGTCCCTTGTTACCCTTCCTGCGTACGTTTTGGTCGGCCCGTCCGGGAGATGATCCAGATCAATGGTTTTTCCGTCCGAGCTGACGGAGGGGCTGGAGAGCCAGGCGGCAACCTGCCCCTGCCCTGCATGATACGCGCTGGTGACACAGACCGGATTTCCGGCGAACAGGCTGCTCAGATAGTTCAGATACCAGCAGCCAAAGCGTATATTGGACTCCGGGTCATACATGCGCTCAAAGGAATAACCGTTGATCTTCAGCTTTTCGGCGATCCATTCAGCGGTATCCGGCATCAGCTGCATCAGCCCTCTGGCACCGACGGAGGAAACTGCGTCGGGTCGGAAGGAGCTTTCATTCAGGATGATCGCGGCGATGTAAGACGGCTCAAGATTATACAGCACCGCGTATTTTTCAATCAGATCCCGATAGGCAAGGGGATAGGCGGCATCGATGGCCGCCTGCTCGCTGCGGTGCTTTTCTTCCTGCCGGTGGAGATAGGCGGACATCAGACTCTGACAGGTGATGAGAATCAGCGTCAGAAACGACAGAATGATCAGCGTGGTCCTCAGCCAGACCGGCAGAATCCATGCCGCATTTCTTTTCTGCTTTCCCTTGTGCGCTGCCGGAGGACGATCCATGGATTCTGGTGCCGAAGGCGCGACCGGAAATGCCTTTCGGCGATCTCCCGCTTGCGCAGGGGTGAGGGTGCTTTGCGCTTCCGGACGCACAGGAACCCGCTTCGGCGCGACCGTCCGCTGAACGGGTGCGTCTGAAAAGCCCGCGGTACTACGGAGAATCTGCGGGGATAAAGAGCGGGAAGGAGCCGGCGAGCGCTCACTGGAGGGCGCGCCGGGATCCCGGCTTTCTTCCGCGAGAAGCTCATCCACCTTCCGGAGCGTTTCCTTCACGGTGCCGGAATTGTCAATTACCTTTCCGGAACGCGAAGCCTTCTCGTCCGATGTCATGACGGCGCGAATCCGGCTCATGGCGTCTTCCCGGCTGAATCCATCCCGCTCCATCAGACGGGCCAGCTGAAGTTCCTGCGGCAGCCAGACGCACCATACCGTATCGCACAGCCGGTCATATCCCTTTTCGAAGAGCAGCGGCATATCCAGGAAGCAAAGCTTTGCGCCGCCGGCGCGGTGATAACGGATCTTATCCACCGTTGCGGATTGCAGGTAGGGCTCCATCAGCTGATCCAGACGCTGCCGCGCAGCATCGTTGTGAAAGATCAGCTGGCCCAGCGCGCGCCGGTTGAGCGCTCCGTTGGCATTGACGAAGCGTTCTCCGAATACCTGGCGGATCTCTTCGATGCAGGGGCTTCCCGGTACGGTTAACTCCCTGGAAATCTGATCTCCGTCAACGATCGGATACCCCAGACCGGAAAGGTAGCTGCTGATGGTCGATTTACCGCAGGCAATGCTGCCGGTCAATCCAATGATGCGCATGAAATGTCTCCCGTGCAACGACTGAAATCGGCCCGGCGATCGTCAGGGATGGCCGGGCCGGATTGCGTCTTCTGATCACAAATTGGTCGAAAGCAGTTTTTTCTTGAGCTCCGCTTCCATATTGTACAGTGTCTTTTCCGCTTCCAGGCGCTTTGCATGCCCCTGGGACTGGATATCCATGACTTCGTTGATCGTATCGATCAGATCCTGATTGGTCTGAATCAGCGTTTCAATGTCCACGATGCCGCGCTCGGCTTCCCGGGCGGTCTGAATCGTTCCGACTTTCAGGGCCTGAGCGTTCTGCTTGAGCAGTTCGTTGGTCATGTTGGTCACTGCGGTCTGCGCCTGAAGCGCCTGCTGGGAATGATGCATACCGAGAGCCAGAACCATCTGACTCTTCCAGAGGGGCAGAGTATTGGACAGGGTGGACTGAATCCGTTCCACCAGAAGGCTGTCATTGTTCTGCAGAAGACGGATCTGCGGCGCCATCTGGATGGCAACCTGCCGCGTCAGCTTCAGGTCATACAGCTTCTTTTCAAAGCGGTCGCACTGCGCAGCCAGATCGTTGGCCTTCTGGGCATCCATGGCGTCGCCGCTCAGCTCGGCTTTTTCCCGAAGCGCCTTCAGATCGTTTTCGCGAACTTCTTTCAGCTTCCGGTCTCCGGCGATAATATAAAGCGTCAGCTGATGAAAATAATCGCTGTTCTGATCGTAGAGGCGGTCAAACATGGCCACATCCTTGAGCAGCTGGGTCTGATAGGATTCGAGGGAACCGGCGATATTCTCCACATTCGTGGACACCTTGCTGTAGCGGGCCTTCATCCGCTCGATCCGATCCTCTCCCTTGGCGAAGAGCCGGGCCAGGCCTTTCTTCTCCTCGGAGTCACGCTGAAAACCCTTCAGTTCGGAAACGAGGTTGACCAGCATGTTGCCGACCTCGCCGGTATCCTGCGTCTTTACGGCATCGAGAGCCGTCTGGGAGAAATCAGCGATCCGCTTCTGCGCATCCGCGCCAAAGAGCAGGACATGATCGGGATTGGTGATGTCCACCTTCGCAATAAAATCATCGATTGCCTTGCGCTCGGCATCGGTCAGCTGACTGTCATCAATGGTGGGGGCAGCGGTTTCCGGCGCGGCAGCGGGGGCTGTCTCCTGGATACTCTGAGTCGCCGGAGCGGCTGCTTCAGGTTCAGGTGCGGAAGGTGCCGGGGAGAGCTGCAGAATCGGATTGGATTCAGACATGGGTACGTACCTCCTTTTAAAATGAGATCATTATGATCAGTTGTGCTGCGTATGATAAGCGGAGGAAGAAGGCTCCTCCTCTCCGGAAGCGGCGGCAAAGTCCATCACCGGGGCGGATGATGCACGCATCTGAGCCTCCGCAGCGGTTCTGGCCTGGGTGGTCATCCCCTTGTTGCCGGTAATTTCGTTTTCAGTATATCCGTCCCGCTTCAGCATCTGTTCCATCACATCGATATCCGTGGAGATATCCAGCATGTTCTCCTTATGGAGATTGTCGATCTGTTTCTGGCATGCGGTCAGCACCATGTTCATCCCCCGGATCGCCGTTTCGCGCGCCTGGTTCATCTCGTAGTAGGAGACGCCCCGATCCTGCATCGTCCGGTAATTGGCCAGCATCTTGAGGGTGGTGGGCAGATAGTAGTTCATGAATTTGCGCACCTGCGGCGCCTTGGCTGGCGCAGCGGACACCGTTCTGAATATCTGAAGACATTTTTCGGACAGTGTGTTCATCTGGGCAGACAGCGTTTCATCCGGAATGGCGGCATTCTCCGTCCGGATGGTTTCGAGCATTTCCAGCCCTTTTTTGATGACCGTGTCAGCGGCGGGATCCCCGGTCAGCGGAACCTCCGTTGCCGCCCTGCGGCGCTGCTCTTCCTCTTCCCGGCGGCGCTGCATCTCCGCTTCCTGCTGACGCTTCATTTCCTCCTGGCGCTCACGCTCCACATCCTGCCGGTTATGGGTGGTGGTATCCAGCTTTTTTCCCACCACGCTGGCCACAAAGCCCACACCGGCACCCAGAATGACGCCCAGAATGATCCCGGGAACGCCGTGGAAAAGCAGGTAGGCGGCACCCAACGTGATTAGAAAACCAGCCCCGCCTGATTTTCCGTTATAATTGGAGTTCTTCTTGGCCACAGCTCTGTCACCTCAGTTCGTTACTAACCGAATAATTATACCATGAATAGCGAAAGAAAGGAAGAATGATCCATACGAATTCACATATTTTTCACAGGAAGTACGTACTTTCAGCTCCGGGGAAGCATCCGGCGGTGGTCCTTAATCATCCATGATCCGGATGCTGTCGGTCTGTGTATGGCACAAAAGCACCGATCTGTACCGGCGGGCCAGAAACTCCATGGCGGTGACGGCGGCATTCCGCGAGCGGAACACGCCGAAGACCGCGCTGCCGCTTCCGGTCATCGCGGCGAAGAGCGATCCGCAGGCTACAAGATCCCGGACAGCGGCCGCAATCTCAGGCCGGCGAACAGCGGATACAGTTTCCAGCACGTTGCAGGCCGCAGCGGAGAGAAGCGACAGATCGCCGCTTTCCAGCGCCCGGAGGACGTTTTCCGTTTCCGGGTGTCGGATCGATTCAGCTTCATGATATCCCTGAAAGATCTCCCGCGTGCTCAGCCCACGGCAGGGCTGGATGATCAGCAGCCAGTAGTTGGTCCGGCACGCGTGATCCTCCAGCATTTCGCCGATTCCGCGGGTCCGCGTCAGACCTCCGCGCAGGCAGAAGGGAACGTCCGCTCCGATCTGAAGCCCGATTGCCTCCAGCTCTCCTGCAGAAAGGTTCAGATTCCAAAGCCGGTTCAGCCCGAAAAGGACGGCAGCGGCGTCCGCGCTGCCTCCGCCCATCCCTGCCCCCATCGGGATCCGCTTGTGCAGATGGATCCGCACGCCATGGGGATATCCGGCATGGTCCCGCAGTGTGCGGGCGGCGGCCATGGCCAGATTGGATTCATCCGCGCGGGAATGCGGGAAACCGCCTGTCGTGATCTCCATTGTCGCGGAAGGCTCCAGCGTGATTTCATCCGCAATGGAAACGGGCTGCATGACCATATCCATCAGATGATACCCGTCCTCCCGAATGCCGGTGATATCCAGGGACCAGTTAATCTTCGCAAAAGCTTCCAGAAGCATCTGAACCCTCCACAATGCGCTTTTGTTCATCATACCCCGGAACGGGGGAAAAGGCAATATAAGCGGCGACAGCTTGCAAAGCGCGGATAACCGTTGTAAACTGTTGCGGTACACATTATTATTGTGCGACTGAAGGAGACACTGGCATGAATCCGACGGAAAAGCCGATTATGATCAATCTGCTGACGATCATCCGCAACGACCAATCGCCGGACTATCCCATTCAATTTCTGACCCGCGGAATGCTTTCCCTGGAATCGGAAGGCAAAGCGGTGATCCGTTACCGGGAATCCATCCCGGACGAAGACAGCGGCGAATCCATTCAGGCCGATATCCGTCTCGATCTCCTGAAGGATCAGGTGACGATGACGCGCAGCGGCGACTTTTCAAACATCATGGTTTTTATGCCGGATCAGCGGTTTGAGGGCAAATACAGAACGCCGTGGGGTGAAATGAACATGGGGATCTTTTCCCGGGAGGTTCACTGCGATATCGGTCAAAACCGCGGGGCGGTTCATCTCAAGTACCAGGTTGATTTCCAGGGTAACTATGCCTCCACCAACGAGCTGCATCTTGAATATGCGGCGGAAGAGGATGAGGGAGAAGCAGGCGTATGAAGATTGCCGTTCTGGGAGCCGGGACCTGGGCGATTGCGCTTTCCTGCGCGCTTTGCCCGCGAGGCCACGAGATTGTTGTATGGAGCAAATTCCCGGAGGAGGTCACGGCCATTCGCGAAAGCAGAACGGCCAGGAATCTTCCGGGGGTCCGGATTCCTTCGCAGGTTGAATTCACTTCCGACCCGATGGCGGCCGTGGAGAATGCCCGGTTTATTCTGGCGGCGGTTCCGTCCGTCCATATGCGCGAAACCGTCCGCCTTTTTGCTCCGCTGATCCAGGGAGATCCCATATGGATCAATGCCGCAAAGGGAATCGAAGGCAATACGCTGATGACGCTGACCGAAGTGATGGAAAGCGAGCTGGCTGGCGCCGGAATCCTTCATCCGCATCTGACGGCCATCAGCGGACCGACCCACGCGGAGGAAGTTGCCCGAAATCAGCCGACGCTGATCGTTGCCGCAGGGCATAGAGATGATGCGACCAGCGTTCAGAATCTGTTCGAGGGAACGTGTATCCGTCCCTATACGAATGATGATCTTCGGGGCGTTCAGATCTGCGGCGCGCTGAAAAACGTGGAAGCGCTCGCGGTCGGGATCGCCACCGGGCTGGGGTATGGCGACAATACGCGCGCGGCACTGATCACCCGCGGGATGGAAGAGATCCGCCGCCTCGGGCTGGAGATGGGATGTCAGGAGCGAACCTTTTTCGGCCTGGCCGGTATCGGCGATCTGATCGTTACGGCGACCAGCCGCCATTCCCGGAACAATCGCTGCGGCATGCTGATCGGCGGGGGAAAAACGGTGGAAGAGGCTGTGAGAGAGATCGGCATGGTGGTCGAAGGCATGAATGCGCTGCCCGCGGCCGTTGCGCTCTGCCGGAAATACGGCATGGAGATGCCGATCATCGAATCCGTGCGCCAGGTGGTGGAGGAGCATGCCGACCCGGCGGAAATCGTCCGGGATCTGATGGGAAGAAGACTGAAAAAAGAATCATGAGCAGGCGAGGCGAAAATGAACATGAAAACACTGATGAATAACGGATGGCGGTTTCTGAAGCTGGCCTGCGGAAGCACCCTGGCGGATGCGATGGCGGCGGACGGTTGGCAGGATGTGGATCTTCCGCATGACTGGCTGATCTGGCAGGCGGATGATCTGTATGAATCCGCGGACGCCTGGTATCGGCGGGAAGTGGCCTTCGGAAACGGATGCATGCCGGAAGTATGCATGATCCGCTTTGACGGCGTATATATGGACTGCGATGTGCTGCTGAACGGTGAACTGATCTGCAGCCACCCCTACGGATATACGGCTTTTGACGCGGATCTGAGCGGAAAGCTGCATGCGGGAAGCAATGAAGTCCTGGTCCATATCCGTCACCGGAGTCCGAATTCCCGTTGGTATTCGGGATCCGGCATATTCCGGGACGTTCATCTGGTTACGCTGCCGGCCGATCATCTCATTCCCGACAGCTTTGCCGTCCGGGAAGAGCCTCAGGCGGATGCCTGGTCGGTTGTCATCGACGCGGAAACCAAAGGAACAGACCACGTTCCATTCTCTGTCGAGGCGGTTGATTCCCATGGCAACGTTGTTGCCCGTGCCCATGCTTACAGCCAGGATGGAACAGTCTCGGCCGCGCTGACAATCCCGCAGGCGGAAGCCTGGTCACCGGATCATCCGGTGCTGTATACGCTTCTGTATCAGTATGGAACAGAATCCGGTTCATTCCGCATCGGCCTTCGGATGCTCCGGTTCGATCCGAACGAGGGTCTGTTTATTAACGGCTGCCATGTGAAGCTGAAAGGCGTATGCCTGCATCATGATCTGGGGGCGCTGGGCGCGGCTTTCCATGAAAAAGCGGCGGCCCGTCAGCTTCGCGTGATGAAGGAGATGGGCGTCAATGCGCTGCGCACCAGTCATAATCCGCCGGCTGAGCGGATGCTGGATCTGTGCGATGAGATGGGTATTCTCGTGATCGATGAAGCCTTTGACATGTGGGAGCGCCCCAAAACAACCTATGACTATGCGCGCTTCTTTCATGAATGGGAGGAGCGGGATGTTGCTTCCTGGGTCCGTCGGGACCGCTGCCATGCCAGCGTGATCATGTGGTCCATCGGCAATGAAATATATGATATGCACGCGGATCTGCGCGGTACGGAGGTATGTACGCTGCTGATGGAGCAGGTACGCCGGCATGATCCGGCCGGCCATGCGGTCGTCACCTTCGGCTGCAACTATATGCCCTGGGAGGGCGGTCAGCGCTGCGCCGAGGTCGTGAAGGTTCCCGGCTACAATTACGGTGAAAACCTTTATGAATCGCACCACCGGGATCATCCGGAATGGGTGATTTACGGAAGCGAGACGGCCAGCGTTCTGTCCAGCCGCGGCATCTATCACTTTCCGATCGGACAGAGCGTGATGAGCGAATCCGACTGGCAGTGCTCAGCGCTCGGCAACAGCAATACCAGCTGGGGCGCGTCCGATCTGCGCAAAATCATCGTGGATGATCTGAAATGCGGCTTCAGTCTGGGCCAGTTTATCTGGAGCGGTATCGACTATATCGGCGAACCGACACCGTATCATACGCGCTCCTGCTACTTCGGCCAGACGGATACCGCATGCTTCCCCAAGGATTCCTTCTATCTTTTCCGATCCCTCTGGCAGGATCTTCCCGTTCTGCACATCGGTGTCAGCTGGGACTGGAATCCCGGACAGCTGATCGATGTTCCTGTCATGACCAATCTGCCCCGGGTGGAGCTGATGCTGAACGGAAGCTCCCTGGGCATCCTGGATGCGGACCGCAATGATCCGGAAAAGTGCATGCCGGTCTGGAAAGTGCCTTTTGTGAGCGGTGAACTGATTGCCAGAGGCTATGATGCGGACGGAAACATGGTGCTGGAGGACCGTCAGGTTACGCCGGAGGATCCCGATCATTTCGTTCTGGCCAGCGAGGACGAATCACTTCCCGCGGATGGCGCGGACATGACATTTGTCACCGTTCAGGCAGCGGATCGTCACGGGAACCCTGTTCATAATGCCCGCAGCCGCGTCCGGGTTTCAGTAAAGGGGGGCGGTTGCCTTCTGGGGACGGACAATGGGGACTCGACGGACACGGACGGATATAAAAGTGCTTCCCGCCGGCTGTTCGGCGGAAAGCTTCTGCTGATGATCGGCTCCACCGGCGAGCAGGAAGATATCCGGATCTGCGTTTCCGGAAATGATATTCCTGATGCATTTCTCACGCTGAAAGTTCTGCCCGCTGAAAGAAAAAAAGGTACTTCCAGAATCCTGAGGATTGAAACCGATGCATGCAGCCGGCCTGAACCGATCCGCAAAATCGAAATCATTCCGGCCGGCGACCGACATCTGACTCCGGAACACTCGTCCTGCACCTTCCGGATCAGAACGTATCCGGAAAATGCCGCGTCCCAGGCGATTCGTTTTCTCGTGACCAATGCGGCCGGTATTCCCGTTCCCTACGCAACGGTGGAAGAAAACGGCAGGGAACTCACCGTCCGCGCCAGCGGTGACGGCACGTTCTATCTGCGCGCAGAGACCGGGGAGCATGAAGGCCATGCGGATGTGATCAGCCAGATCGAGCTGTGGGCTGAAGGCATCGGACAGCCGGCACTCAATCCATACGAATTTGTGTCCGCCGGACTGTATGATCTGCATGAGGGCAATATCGGTACCGGAAACGAAAAGGGAATTGCCTTTGACCGCGTCGGGGAGAGCATGGTGGGATTCTCCCGCGTGGACTTCGGAAAGGACGGATCCGATACGCTGTTCCTTCCGGTTTTTGCGCTGAACGGAGACCCTTATGAGATCGAGATGTTTGACGGTGATCCGCGCAGGGACGGGAAGCTGATTGAACTGCTGCATTATGAAAAGCCGAGCATCTGGAACGTATATCAGGAGGAAGTATATCACCTGCCCGTCCGACTGACCGGGGAGCATACGATCTGCTTCCGGATGCGGCACAAGGTGCATCTGAAGGGATTCCGGTTTGAAAGGCAGAACCGGGTGAACCGGGTTATGCATGCCACGGAGGCGGATGAAATCTACGGGGATTCCTTCCGGAAGGACGGGGATGCCGTCCGCGGCATCGGCAACAACGTGACGCTCATTTTCCGTGATATGGATTTCGGCGCCTTCCGCGAAGCGGACCTTGCCATCACCGGAAGTACGCCGCTGAACGTCAACACGATTTCCGTCCGGATGACCGCCCGCGATGGGGAAACGGTCACCGAGGCGGCCAATTTCTCCGCAGCAGGCGGGGATACACAGCGGTTCCGCGTCCGGATTCCGGGGGACATATGTACCGTTTCCTTCGTTTTCCTGCCCGGATCCCAGTTTGACTTTGAATCTTTCCGCTTTATCTTTCCGGAAAAATGACGGACAGATCCGCTATCCACAGTCCGGAACGCACCGGATATGATTGCAGCAGAGGAGTGTGTGCATTGGAATCCCAGCCGTTGGTCAGCATTGTCGTTCCCATTTACAATGCGCAGAAAACGCTGAACAGACTGATGGAAACCATCCTGAATCAGACATGGCATGAACTGGACATCATTCTGGTGGATGATGGCAGTACGGACGATTCTCTTTCCATCGCCAGGACCTTTGAGCAGCAGGATTCCCGCGTTACGGTCATCTCGCAGTCCAATTCCGGAGTATCCCAGGCCCGCAATCACGGAATGAAAAAGTGCCGGGGCAAGTATATCCGGTTCGTGGATGCGGATGATACGCTGCCTGCGGAATCGACCGAACTGCTGGTGCGCAGAGCGGAGGCGGACGGCGCGGATCTGGTCATCGGCGGATATACTGAATATATCCGTTCCGTGGGACATGATTTCAATCTTGAGCACCGGGATGATACGCTGGCGTGCGATCAGGTGCTTCCGTTGATCTGCCGGAACTCCAACACATTTTTCTATGGTGTCCTGTGGAACAAGATCTTTCGGCGTGCACTGATTGAGCATCATGGCATTTCCTTCGAGAGCGGACTGACATACGGGGAGGATTTTGCCTTCACGATGGATTATCTCAGATCGGCCGGAAAGATCGCTTTTCTGAAGGACTATCTTTACGATTACCGGCGCAGCAGAGGAAGCCTGACCGTGAATCAGGCCTTCGACTGCGTGGTTCACCCCTGGCGGAATATTCAGACCAAGAGGCGCCTTTACAGCCATCTCAAAGGCATGTACGTCGCCCGGAACCGGTTCGGACAGTATCGGCGTAAGCTCTGGCTGTATCTGTTTCGCGTAGGTCTCAACAAGTAACGCCAATGATCATGAACGATGGAGCAGTCATGAATCCGAAATTCAAAAAAATCCTGAGCCTGGTGGTCATCATCCTGTCCCTTTCCGTGGTTGTCATCCTGGCGTTCAGCAACCGGGAACTGGGGGATGCATGGGATGCGATCCGACGGATGAACATCGGATGGCTCGTCTGTATCTTTCTGTGCTGGCTTCTGTACACGTTCTTTGAAGCAGTGGGCACCTGGAGCTATCTGCGTTCCCAGAGATATCCGCTCAGCATTTTTCGGGTCACGGGAACCGTGCTGATCGGTTTCTATTACAGCAATATTACGCCCAGTGCGGCGGGGGGACAGCCGATGCAGGTCAATTCCCTCCGGAAGGCCGGAATTCCGGTGGCGTACGGGACGACGGCGATTACCATCCGTTTCGTCTGCAACCAGCTCGTCATATGCCTGATGGCCCTTGGCATGCTTGCGTTTAACCGGGAGTTTGTATTCAGTCAGCTGGGCGGGGCGATCTGGGCGGTGCGGATCGGATGGCTGATTAATTTTGCCGCGGTCCCGCTGGTGCTGCTGGCCGCCTTCCAGCGGAAACTGATTCAGAAGCTGGCGGAGAAGATTATCGCGTTTTCTCACAGAATCAGGCTGATTCATGACCCCGAGCATGTACTTCACAGCGTTTCAGAAACCCTGGATACCTATCAGACGGCGCTGTCCGAACTCCTGCGGGCGCCGGGGCAGATTCTTCTGCAGCTTTTTTTCAGCGCGGTGAGCCTGATCGGCCTGACGGCGACCGTCGTTTTTACCTATTATGCCTTCGGACTTCACGGCGTGCCGTGGTACCGGATCTGGACCCTGAGCCTCCTTCTGTTCGTCAGCGCGAGCTATACGCCGCTTCCCGGTGCCAGCGGCGCCCAGGAGGGCGGCTTCCTGCTGTACTTTAACGGAATCTTTACGGATGGAACCATCGGCCTCGGACTGCTCGTATGGCGCTTTTTCACTTACTACATTTTCCTGATTGTCGGTGCCTTCACGGTTCTGAACGAAAAGGTGCTCCTGCGAAGAAAGGAAAAAGCATCGGCTGGACAAGCAGATCAAAATCATGTAAAATAACAAAGATGCTCAGCTTTGAGCAAAATATATTCTGATGGCTGTCCGTTTTCAGCCTGTGACCGGGAGGGACGAAATGAACCCTAAACTCAAAAAGTTCCTGAGTTTTCTGTTTATTGTCATCTCCGTTACGGCTGTCTTTTTTATTGCATTCAGCAATGCGGAACTGACCAATGCCTGGGATGCGATCTCCCATATGAACCTTCTCTGGCTGAGCGGCATCTTCCTGTGCTGGCTGGTTCTGGTCTTCTTTGACGGGATGAATTACTGGTGCTATCTCCGCCGGGAAGGATTCCGGATCAGCATCGGCCGCGCGGTCAACGTGGCGCTCACCGGTTTCTATTACAGCAATATCACGCCGAGCGCCGCCGGCGGCCAGCCGATGCAGGTCAATTCCATGCGCAAGGCAGGCATTCCCGTGGCCTATGGCACCATGGCGGTGACGATCCGCTTCTTCACCAATCAGTTTGTCATCTCCGCCATGGCCCTGATTCTCTTCTTTCTCAACCGTGATTTTCTCTATCGGCAGCTGAGCGGCGCCATGTGGCTGGTCCGGATCGGCTGGCTGATCAATTTTTCTGCGGTTCCGCTCGTGATCCTGGCCGCCTTCAAGCGGAACTGGCTGCTGGGTATCTCCAAATGGCTGATCGGGCTTCTCAGCCGGATCCGTCTGATCAAAAACAGGGAAAACGCCATTACGAAGGTCACGGAAATCCTGAATACATACTATGACGCGATGCGGGAACTGATGCGCCGTCCCGGTCAGATTCTGCTTCAGTTCGCCTGCAGCATCATCAGCCTTCTGGGACTGACGGCCACCATCATCTTCGTTTACTATGCATTTGGCATGAAAGGCACTGCCACCTGGTCCCAGCTGCTGGCCCTGAGCACACTTCTGTATGTCAGCGCCAGCTATACGCCGCTGCCCGGTGCCAGCGGTGCACAGGAGGGTGGCTTTCTGCTCTATTTCAACGGCATCTTTACGGACGGAACGATCGGTCTGGCCCTGCTCGTATGGCGGTTCTTCACGTTTTATCTGTTCCTGATTGTTGGAGTCGGGAATGTTCTGGTTGAAAGAATCATCCTCCGGCGCGAATCCAGGCGGATGAAAACAGAATAATCAAAACCGGAAAAATGGTTATTGACACCTCTCGAATAAGACGTTATAATACATCTGTTTTTGAACGGCGCGTCTTTTTTCCGCGCCATTCAACCCAATCAATACTTGGTGGAGGAGATTATGGGTAAGTATTTCGGAACGGATGGTTTTCGCGGCAAGGCCGGCGTGGTTCTGACCGCGGAGCATGCTTTCAAAACCGGCCGCTTTCTGGGCTGGTATTTCAGCAAAAAGCATCTGGATGACAAAGCGAAGGTCGTCATCGGAAAGGATACGCGGCGTTCATCCTACATGTATGAATCCGCGCTGGCCGCCGGCCTTACCTCTTCCGGGGCAGATGCCTATCTGCTTCATGTGACCACCACGCCCTGCGTCAGCTACATTACCCGCACGGAAGGGTTTGACTGCGGTGTCATGATTTCCGCCAGCCACAATCCCTATTATGACAACGGAATCAAGCTGATGAACAGCAAAGGGGAGAAGATGGACGACGACCTGCAGGATCAGGTCGAAAAGTATATTGACGGGGAGATGGAGGAGCTGCCGTTCGCTTCCGAGGACAAAATCGGCTGCACGGTGGACTTCTATACCGGGCGGAACCGCTATATCGGTTATCTGACCAATCTGGCCACTCGGCCGTTTGACGATCACCGCGTTGCGCTGGATTGCTCAAACGGTTCCAGCTGGATGATCGGTCCTGCGGTGTTCAATGCGCTGGGCGCCAAGACGTTTGTGATTCATGACAAGCCCGACGGGCTGAATATCAACCGGAACTGCGGCAGCACGCATATCGAAAGCCTGCAGGAGTACGTGAAGGAAAACAAGCTGGATGTCGGATTCGCTTTTGACGGGGATGCGGACCGCTGCCTGGCGGTGGATGAAAACGGCAATGAGGTCAACGGCGACAAGATTATGTATATCTGTGCCAAGTATCTCAAGAGCCGCGGACAGCTGCCCAGCAACACCGTCGTGACCACGGTGATGAGCAATTTCGGCCTGTACAAGGCGCTGGATGCCGCCGGCATCAACTATGAGAAAACCGCCGTCGGTGACCGCTATGTTTATGAAAACATGAAGGCATACGATCATCTGATCGGCGGCGAACAGAGCGGGCATATTATTTTCCGCAAGCATGCCCGTACCGGAGACGGCCTGATCACGGCCATCATGCTCATGGGCGTCATGATCGATACCCAGCTGCCGCTTTCCGTTCTGGCGGAAGGATGCCGGATGTATCCCCAGGTGCTGAAAAACGTCGTGGTGGACGACAAGGACGGCACGCTGGCGGAGCAGCAGGTCATGGATGCGGTCAATGCATGCACGGAAGCGCTGGGGGACAGCGGACGCGTGCTCCTGCGCAAGAGCGGCACGGAGCCGGTTCTCCGCGTGATGGCGGAAGCAACCACCCATGAGGACTGCGAGAAAAACGTGGATGCGATCATTGAAGCGATGAAGAAGAGCGGCCATTTGCTGGAGGTGAAGAAATAATGCTGAAGACGAAGGATCTGTTTGATCTGTCCCATACTCGGGCAGCGTCCATTCTGGAGAATACGGAGTATCCTTGGGAGGCACTGGACCGGATCAAGGATTTCATCATTGAACTCGGCAGCACGCTCCCGAAGGATGAGTTTGATGAGGTCAGCGAGCACGTATGGATCGCCAGGGATGCGGTGATTTATCCCAACAATTATATCGGAGCGCCGGCGATCATCGGCCACGGGACCGAGGTGCGGCCCGGTGCCTTTATTCGCGGCAGCGCGCTGGTCGGCGATCACTGCGTGGTCGGCAACAGTACGGAACTGAAGAATGTGATTCTCTTCGACAATGTTCAGGTTCCCCATTACAATTATGTGGGGGACAGCATTCTCGGTTACAAGAGCCATATGGGCGCCGGATCCATTACTTCCAACGTCAAGAGCGACAAGAAGCTCGTGACCGTCAGGTGCGGAGATGAAAAGGTGGAAACAGGACGCAAAAAGATCGGCGCCATGCTGGGCGACCGGGTCGAGGTCGGATGCAACAGCGTTCTGAATCCGGGAACCGTGATCGGGCGGGATTCCAATGTGTATCCCACTTCCTGCGTCCGGGGTACCGTTCCTGAAAACAGCATCTGGAAAAACAGCGGGAAAATCGTGTCAAAACACGACTGATTATGATCCATTCAACAACAAAAACAAGGGGGTTTTTGCAAAATGAAGGTTATCATCGCGAAGGACTATGAAGACGGCGCCAGGAAAGCCGCGGATATCATCGAGAAGATCGTCCGAGAGAACCCGGAGTGCACGCTGGGCCTTGCCACCGGTTCCAGCCCTGTGGGCATGTACCGGGAGCTCGCCCGCCGCTGCAGCGAAGAAGGTCTTGATTTCAGCCGCATTCACAGCGTGAATCTCGACGAATATGTCGGTCTGGACGGTTCCCATGATCAGAGCTATCGCTATTTCATGAATGACAATCTGTTCGATCATATCAACATTGACAAGAAGAACACCTACGTTGCGAAGGGCACCGGAGATGTGGCTGCCAATCTGAAGGAATTCAACGATGTCCTCGATCATACGGATATCGAGATTCAGGTGCTGGGTGTCGGTCCGGACGGACATCTGGGATTCAACGAGCCCGGCGATACGCTGTATGACGGCGCCCATGAGGAAACGCTGGACGATTCCACCATCGAAGCCAACAAGCGCTTCTTTGCCAGCAAGGAAGACGTGCCGACGCATGCCGTGACCATGGGAATGGGCAACATCATGCGCGCCAAGCGCCTGCTGATGATCATCAACGGCAACAAGCAGGAAGCGGCCCGCAAGCTCCTGATCGAAGACAAGATTGATCCGAAGTGCCCCTGCACCTTCATGCGTCTGCATCGGGATGCCACCGTGATCATTGAGCAGAAGCTGGCGGATGAGATCGGATACAGGGGATAAGACAGCATGTTTCATGTCAATCCGGTATTCGCAGGGATCGAACATATTCAGGATGCGATGGGCGTATGCATGACGCTGATCGAGGGCGAAAGGGAAGCATTTCTGATCGATGCCGGATACGGCACGGAGGATGTCCGTGACTTTATCCACACCCGGACGGACCGGCCTGTCCGGGTGATCCTGACCCACGGCCATCATGACCACGTGCTCGGCGCGCGCTGGTTCCCGGAAGCCTGGATGGATCCGGCGGATCGGGATGAGTTTGCGCTCAGGACGGCAGCCGAGCAGCGGGAAAGGGTGGCGGCGCAGGCGAGGGAGAAGCACCTGGAAATCCCTCCGGATTATCTGACCGCGCCGATTCCGCTTCCCCTCGCGCTTCCGTGGTCCGGCAGCCTGGATGGCATTCCCGTATCGGAAACGGATCCCGGGGGGAGAAAGGTCGTTCTGCTGCGCGTTCCGGGCCATACACGAGGCAGCGTCATGGTTTATCTTCCGGATGACCATCTTCTTCTGACGGGAGATGACTGGAATCCCTGCACATGGCTGTGGTTCCCATGCTCCATTGCGGTTCAGCAGTGGAAGCGGAACATGCTCAGTGCGATCCGTGCAATCGGGCAGCATTACGGCCCGATCGAACACATCCTCTGCTCCCATCAGCCGATGCTTCGCACCGGGGAGGAGCTGGAGGAATATCTGCAGGAAATCACGGAAGAGAAGCTTTCTGCCGCGCCGGACGCGGAGATGGGGAGCGGCATTCACACCGCCCGCCTGATGCTCTCCGGCAATGGACAGGAGCTGGTTTTCGACCGGGACAAATTCCTGCAGGCCAACTGAATCGGACGCATCAAAATGCTCCCTTCCGGATGTTTGGAAGGGAGCGCGTTTTTTGTCGGATACCGGTCTCTTTCTGAACCGGGAAAACATCCCGGTGACGTCGGGATGGAAAGCGCCGCTTATTCAACGCTGAAAAGCAGCTCGTCATAGGTCGGGAAGGGCCAGTACGTTTTATCCGTGATCTTCTCCAGCGCATCAGCATGGGCGCGAAGCTCCGCCATGCGCGGCAGCACGCTGTCCCGCATGTAGCGGGCATCTTCCTCCGGCCGGTCCTCCGCACTGGGGCGCTTTTTCAGGCTCTCGTCCAGATGGTGAATGGCGTCGCTGAGCATGTCTGCCTCCCGGGTCAGATCCGCCAGCAGCGTTCCGCCGCAGGAAAGATCCGCACCCGCAGCGCGGACGCTGTTCACGGAAGAGGCCAAGGTTCCCGTATACCGAAGGACGGCGGGCAGAATCTGCCGGCTGGCCATCATGATCATCGTTTCGGCTTCGATATTGATCGTCTTGGCATAGGCGTCCAGCCCGATATCCCGGCGGGAACGGAGCTCGGCGGCGGAAAGCACCTGATGCGTTTCAAAGAGGCGCACATTTTTTTCGGCGGTATATACGGGCAGTGCGTCCACTGTTGTTTCCAGGCAGACGAGCCCCCTCTGGTCCGCTTCCTCCCGCCATGCATCCGCATAGTTGTTGCCGTTGAAGATGATCCGCTTGTGCGCCCGGATTTCCCGGACGATCAGGTCATGCAGGCAGGAACGGAAATCCTCCGCCTTTTCCAGCTCATCGGCAAACTGCCGCAGGCTTTCCGCCACAATCGTGTTCAGTACCACATTGGCATCGGAAATCGAGGCAGAGGAGCCGAGGGAACGGAACTCAAACTTGTTGCCGGTAAAGGCAAAGGGAGAAGTACGGTTCCGGTCCGTCGTATCCTTGGGGAACTTCGGCAGCATATGAACGCCGATGGTCATATCCGCTTTTTCCCTTCCGCTGTAGCGTGCGCCATGCTCCAGCGCCTGCAGGATCTCCGTCAGCTCGTCCCCAAGGAAGATACTGATGATCGCGGGCGGCGCTTCACAGCCGCCGAGCCGGTGGTCGTTGCCCGCTGAGGCGACGGATGCCCGGAGCAGATCCTGATAATCATCCACCGCCTTGATGACGGAGGTCAGGAACAGCAGAAACTGAGCGCTTTCATGGGGGCTGTCCCCCGGCTCAAGCAGATTGTACCCCGTATTGGTGAACATGGACCAGTTGTTGTGCTTGCCGCTGCCGTTCACGCCTTCAAATGGCTTTTCCGCCAGCAGGCAGACCAGATTATGGCGCCGGGCGATCTTCTTCATCATTTCCATGGTCAGCTGATTGTGGTCACAGGCCACGTTGACGATGGAGTAGATCGGCGCCATCTCATGCTGCGCGGGTGCGGTTTCATTGTGCTCCGTCTTGGCCAGCACACCCAGCTTCCAGAGCTCCTCATTCAGGTCAGCCATGAATGCCTGCACGCGGGTCTGAATGGTGCCGAAGAAATGATCTCCCAGTTCCTGCCCCTTGGGAGCCTTGGCACCAAAGAGCGTCCGTCCGGCAAAGATCAGATCGCTTCTGCGATTGTACAGATCCTTGTCGACCAGAAAATACTCCTGTTCAGGGCCGACGGTCGGGGTGACGCGGGTGGCATCCAGACGGCCGAAGAGGTGAAGAACCCGCACTGCCTGCCGGTTGAGCGCTTCCATCGAACGGAGCAGAGGGGTTTTCTGATCCAGCGCCTCACCGGAATAGGAACAGTATGCCGTCGGGATGCAGAGGACGCGGTCCTTGATGAAGGCATAGGAAGTCGGATCCCAGGTGGTATATCCCCGGGCTTCGAAGGTGGAGCGCAGGCCCCCGCTGGGCAGGGAGGAAGCGTCCGCCTCGCCGCGGACCAGTTCCTTGCCGGAAAATTCCTGGACGACGCGGCCGCCGGGCACGGGCGAAATAAAGGCGTCATGCTTCTCCGCCGTGACGGAATTCAGCGGCTGGAACCAGTGGGTGTAATGGGTCGCACCATGCTCAAGCGCCCAGTCCTTCATCGCGTTGGCCACGACGCTGGCGACCTGGGGATCGAGCCGGCGCCCGTCATCAATCGTTTTGTGCAGCGCCCGGTAGGTTTCCTTGGGAAGGCGCTGGCGCATGACGGAATCATTAAATACATTGAGGCCGAAAAGCTCATCCATCGTTGCCATCGAGCAGTTTCCCCCTTCTTGAAAACAATCAGAGTCAGTTTAGAAGAAAGAATCTGCGCTGTCAAGAAACGGGACACTTTTCATACAACTTTTTCCCGCAAAAGATTACATTTCTGTTGCATCCGTGTACGGGGACGGGAAAATATGATAAAATGC
>OCVV011349607.1_pt1 | contig 28627 bp, 21 predicted proteins | sample 1539721 | NCBI WGS metagenome assembly OCVV01 (sample SAMN02144230, study PRJEB22623) | gut metagenome | biome: sheep rumen | host: Ovis aries | place: New Zealand | reverse complement strand
CGCAAGTGGAGCGGCGGAAAGGCCTGGAGGAATAGCGGCCAGGTTAAACTCTACCTTGGAGGAACGGCGTCAAAGGCGAGCTGGCGGGCTTGTCCCGACTGCTGGCCTTTGATGACGGGCCGACCCGCAGCTGTGCTGCATAAGGCGGCAGGATGCTCGCACAGCACTTAGGATGAAGCGGGAGATGTCTCAAGAATCTTGACGACGCTGATGCGGAGCTGCACCGGAGTAGAGGAATTGGGGAAATTGGGGCCCCAATTCCTCTGCCCGGTGCGGGGCTGGCAAAGGGCCGGGTGCAAGCCGGCCACTGCCGCCAGTCCCTTTCCTGCCGCCGCCTCGCCCGGGAGATTCGAAGGTAGGACCTTCGCACCGCACTGACGGAGACACTTAACATAATCCGGATTGTGTAATCTGACGCCTTGTTGGCCGGTTCTGCGGGCTCCGGGAGTATGTCTTAACGATGCGGTTGGAGCGGGGCACTGACGGTGCCGGCGGCTGTTACACAATCCCGATGGGATTATGTTAAGTGCCCGGATTCAAGGCACTTACGGTCGCGCCGGCACTACGCCTCCCGGGCGATTATCTCCCCTGGGGGCTGGGGGGATGACAGGATGGGAGTCTGTGGCGGGCTCTGCCCGACACTGTCTCCCATACCGCTTTTCCTTTCTATTTGTGCGGGAGGGCGAAGAGAGTCCGATGGCGGCTCCGCCGACTTCGGTCTCTCCGCGAAGCGTGGCAATAGAGGTCGCTGGTCTGGGCGGCTCTGCCGACCTGACGAGCGAGTACCGCTTTCTTTTCATCGGCCCGGGCAGCACTGCCGCCGGCTTATGGCACCATCGGCCCGGATGATAATGGCATCGGCCTTAAATGGCGGGCTGAGGAGTTGCGAGTTCCTGCTCGATGAGCGGGATAAGGACGAGATCGGCAGGGAGCCAGTTGACGCTGCCGAGGGTGGATGCCGTGAGCCATTTGGCCGCCTCGTGCTCGTTCAGGTGCAGGGCTTCAGTGACGAGCGAGCACATGTAGCAGTGCATCGTGAGGTGGAAGTCGGGATAGTCCCATTCGACCGTATGGAGGAATTTGTCTATCCGGATGTCGGCATCCAGTTCCTCCCGAATTTCACGGTGCAGCGCCTGCATGGGCGTTTCACCGGGCTCGACCTTGCCGCCCGGCCATTCCCAGAAATCCTTCCATGGGCCATAACCCCTCTGGGTGGCGAATACCCGGTCTTCTTTGCGGATGATGGCCGCGACTACTTCTATGCTTTTCATGATGCTGGTCCTGTTAATCGGGCGCCTGCAGCGAACATATCGACGCGCAAGCGCACTGCAAAGATACCAACTTTTGGGCGAATATGCAGGTGGTCATGCTGGTGGCCTAATGGGACCTGGCTAAGGTAGTTCCGTTTTTCCTAAGACGCTCAATATGACATCGGCCCATATGTTGTACAGTATGGCATAGTCGTCTTCACTCCGGCGCTGCTCAAGTTCTTTATTGGCCATCTTAGAAAAAGCATCCCAGATAGATTCATGTACTACCAGGTAATTGCCTAGGCCAAGATACTGGTCTTTCCATCCGGCAGGATAGATACCGCCTCCGAAGACACCAGCTTCGATATGCGCCAACGGCGGGAATATCTCACAGAGATCATCCACTGTAATTCCATACCGATTGAACACATAGTTCGTATGGTATACTTGAGAGTCTCTTGTGATGAATATAACACCGCCTGGTTCTCCACAAGCACCACCTGCCGCCCACTGGAAGGCGACGATGTCAAGGCCCACGGCTCTTTCCACATTGGTGGCATTGATTTCAATAGGTTCAATATCCATAGCTATTATTCCTTAAAACTTCCTGAACTAATTGACTTTATCGTATCCGAAATACTCGGCGATCGGCCCGCTGGGCATGCTCTATAATCATTGATGCCAAGTTCTCGTCCATCCCTTTATATTGAGCAATATCTCCTATAGCCTTGATACAGTCTTCAAATCTGCCGGCTTCTCTATATAATTCGCCCACCATGATTGTATCACGGTCAACCCTCTTGATAGCTTCCTCGATGATTATCTGCTGGCGTTCCAAAATCTTTTCCGGGATTATATCCCATTCAACCAGTTGATTTCTCCCATTAAAATGGTCATTGAAGGCATAGAGCCATTCAATAATGAGGATTTGCTTTTTCTTCTCGGACAAACGACTGGAAAACAACTGTTCATAGGCTTCGTTCATCTCGTCAAAGGAGAGGTTTCCAAAACCATTCAGATGCGATTCAAGAAAGATCTGCTCTCTCAGGTCAGGGTTTTTGTCAATTTCTTGCTGTTCTTTTGGCACATAAGTTCCGTCATCAATGAAATTGATGTAGAAACGCTCTATCTGCCTTCCAATCCATTGAAATATGTTTTCTTTAGGAATTGAGTCTTGATAGAAGTAATACTTTCCACATTTTGGACAACGTTGTATTGGCGAAGGATGTGGCAGCATGGGATATTCATGCTTATAATCTGACCAAATCCTTGCTTGCAATGTGTTTCCTGATGATATTGATTCAATGTATTTACGGCCACCGCAATGCGGGCATTTTAGTTTCGTGGGAGGTCCTGGTAACATAATTATTATCGGCTATAGTATTCTTTATTATTCCAAAGGGTTATGTCGTCAATGGTCATCCCCTTGTGGAATCGGCATAAATCTACATTCTTGGGTATGCCGTCGATGTGGCCTTTTTCGGAGAACTGCCATACGGTGTAGTCTCCGTCATTGACTTCGGGTTCATTGATTCCAAAGCGGCCGATGTAGAGCGGATAGTCGTTGAAGTCTGGAGCCAGCAGTGTGTTGTAAGAACGCATGGTCCCGTAGATTATCGGCCTTTTTCCGTAGTAGTCTTCCAAAAGGGTCAGCATGACTTGAAGACTATCCTGGACATCTTGCACTTTGTGACCATCGGCCGTCTCTACGTCGACCATAGGAATAAGAACATGTCTTTGGCCGTGCATACAATGGTCAAGATTCTTTTTAAAGTGCTCGAATTGTTCCTTGGCGCCACTGGTCATGCGGAAGTAGTGATAACCTCCGACAGGTAATCCAACTGAGGCTGCTCCACTGAAATTCTTGGCCGCCCTGGAATCGATGTGGGAGGCTCCTTCTGTGAGCTTGACATAAACGAATTGAATATCTGGACGGCCGGCGATAACACGCTGCCACTCGATGAATCCTTGATGATGAGATACATCAATGCCGACCAGGTTCTTCATCATCCTGCCCAACATTTCCTGCCGTTGTGCTTCTGCTCGCTCCTCTGCTTCTTTGACCTCTTTAGCGGTAGGATGAAACCAGCAATGGGTCACTCTATGATTGTTGCAAGCCGACAAGGCAAGCAGAGCGGTAAATATCAGTATGATCGTCTTTCTCATAGTCTGAACTCGTCATGCATGGGCTTTCTATCCCTTACTGCAATTTGTCCAGTTCCTGCTGAATACGTTCGAAACAACGGGCTAACTCTTCTTCGTCGTAATCGCCTTTGTTTTCTTCCAGATAGCCTTTGAAGTCTTCCCAGGAAGCGCGGGCCCAGTCAGGCTTTTCGTCGTGCAAGTATAGGCTCGCGGCGTATTTAGTGGCGATGAAGTTGGCATAAAGGGCATCGTCGGTTTGGAGGTAGATTGCGTTGGCTATGTCGCCAAAGAGATTCTGAGCTTCGTCCATTTTTCCGTCGGCGAGAAGGGCAAAACCGAGGTCCATCACCATGGAAGGGTACACTTCGGGGACATAGCCCGTGGTTTCGGCATTCATGGCTATCGTGCCATCCTCCATTGCTTTTTCCAGATGAAGCAAGTTGATGTATTCCACCCTGGCGGAGTCGGCATCCTTATATTCCTGCATCATGGGCAACAGAACCTGGGAGAAAAACACGTAGCGCTGCGTGGAATGTTTGAGAAATACCAGGAAGTCGCCGGAGTTCTTGCCACGGGAGCTGGCATTCTCACCCTCATACAAATCCAGTGCTTCACTGTATTTGTCAGCATCAATCAGGCGTTTGAACTCGGCCCAGGTAACGCGAGCTTCGTCATAGGCCTGCTGCTGAACGGCATGTTCGGTGCGAACCTCTTTGGGGCGATCCGGATGCTCGGTCTCGTACTGGTCCATTATGGCAGAAACGACCGTATCGATGGAATGGTTGTATGTGGAATCACGCGGTTCCCAGCCGTACATGGCCGTTACAGCGGAGTCAAGCTTAGCGACGATGCCTTTGACTTCGGAAAGGGATTCCGGAATGGAATTGTTCTGACCGCATGCGGCCAAAGCGCTGGTCAGCAATAAGATTAACGATAGTTTCTTTATCATGATATTCAATTGTTTACAATTTGATTCCATTTCTCCTTGAAAGAGTCCAAGGACAGGCGGGCGATTTCGGTTTCGCCGGGGGCTCCGCTGGCGGATTTGCAGCTGCGAAACATCAGGTAGGCGACGTCGTTCTGAAGCATCTTCTCGACTACTGATTCGTCGCCAATGGCATACATAGGATAACCATCTTCCACAGAATCTTTGGGCGACCAATCCTCCAGGCGAACAAGGTCACGACTGTCCGGATCTTCCTCGGTGCTGTCGTTGCCCACATATTTTGTGAAAACAATAATCGGAGAATCCTCGGCTGAATCGGGATAGAAGATTCGCAAGGTAGGCTCGGGCATATCTTCCGTAGGGATGGTGACCATCAGATGGAAGAAACCGTGTGTGGGTTCATCGGCATGCTGATGGCACACATAGTAGTGGTCGCGCCAGATGTGAGGCAGCTGTTCGTCGGCAGAATAGAACCAGAGCATATTCGCATCAGCAATTTTATCGAGTACATTTTTGACATCGTCATAATTGACATCCTTGCCGGCATCTTTCAGCTCTGCGTATTTCTCGCTCATCAGTTCGATGGTCATATAGCCCCATTCCTGGCCGAACATTCTATTCTTCAGGCTATGCTCATCTTCATTCGCAATGCAAAGGCTATCCACGAAGGGATAGGCAACGTCCGTAACCTGCTTCCATGTGGCAGTGGAATCCAGCATGACATCCACAAACTCGTGGTGGAGCTGGTCGAGAGTCTTGTTTGCAGTTTTCTTGGGCGTTTGGACGCAGGAAACGACGCAAAGCAATATTGTGGTTATCAAGAAGGTATAGCGCATAATGTACAAATTTACTCTTTTTATTTAACATTCATTTAGAAGCGGATAGCTTGAAGTTCAAGGTATTGTGGTTCGTATGTGACGGCAGGCCTGCCAACTACCTTTCACGCCATATAGCAGGCAGGCCTTTGAGGCCGTCGGATATTCTATTGTTTCCGTCTCTATTTGGTTTATTATTTTTCTAGTCTGAAAGATCTGCAACGATTTGTCTGCGTTTGCTTTTTTTCGGTGGCAAAGGTATATCGTAGTCGCGAAACGAAATTTCGCGCGAAAAACAAATTCACTTAGCATCCTGCGAATAAAGAATTCGCAAAAAGCGCTAACTTTGCATCCGGAAATCAAAATCCACAAGCTATGCCGTCAAATAAAAACGCCGTCATCCGCTACATGTATTTGGACCAGATGCTGAGTGACCGCTATAATAAATACACGTGCGAGGACCTGCTTAAGAAGGTAAACGAACGTCTGGAATTGGCCGGGTATCCCACAATCGGCGGGGATCAGAGCGATTATGAACGCTATATCAAGAGCGGCAAGCGCGTAATCCAGTTGGACATTCAGGCGTTGCAGGATTCTCCCTTCAACATGGAGATAGACAGCAGCGAGAAGCTTTATGGCTCTCCGGTGTACCGCTATGCCGACCAGACGCAGTCGCTCTTCAGCAAGCCCCTCTCTGATGACGAGAAACGACTGTTGCAGGAAGTGCTCAACACTTTGGGGCAGTTTGCTGGCCTGGACAGTTTCGAGTGGTTGAACGACTTACAGGAAAAACTCAATGACAAAAAGGCTTTCGGTAGAGGAGAATACGACAAGGAGATGCCAGCGAATCGCAAAATCATCTCCTTCAGTTCCAACGACTATCTGGAAGGTAAGGACTATCTGGGCACTTTGTTTGCCCTCATCTCCAACAAGAAAGTGGTGGACGTGGACTATGAACCCTTCGGCGAAGCCCCCAGGAAGATTCGCTTATACCCGTACTTGCTGAAACAGTACAATGACCGCTGGTACCTGATTGGCACCCCGCTGGCAACGCCTGAATTCCCGTATAGGAAGGATTTTTACGTGAACCTTCCCCTTGACCGTATGAACGGCGTTACCGCCGTTGATGGCGTAGAATACATTGACTGCGACGATTTCTTTGAGGAGCGCTACGACGACATCGTGGGCATCACCTGGCTCAAGGAAGAGGATCTTACCGAAATCCTCCTTGCAGTCAAGAACTCCTACACCGGCTACGTGGATACCAAGCCACTTCACGGCTCCCAAGTCAAGTACCCTGCCGAGAGGCAAGCTGAGCTACATGACAAGTACGGAGCCTTCGGCGGCTACACGTTCTACGGTCTTACCCTGAAGCCCAACCGCGAGCTATACAATACCATTTACCGTAACGGAGACAATATTGTCCTTTTGTCACCATCCAGAATCCGGGAGAATATGATCCAGGAACTAACCTCTTCTCTGGAAAGAATGAAAAGTGTGCGGGGCGAATGTTGATTTCGCAGGCTTATCTTACTTTTGCATCGTGATTTGAAAGCAAATCGTTAACTTTGTAGAACTTTAGGTCTTTGACATACCGGAGCAGACTTTTGATCTTCGTCTGTCATGTTTGACAGATGTCCGTAAAACCGGATACTTCCAAAGGTTTACTCGTTACTCTCAAGAGCAATGTCAGTTTCTGACATCACTCTTTATAAATGTGCATAGCACATATGAGTTATGAGATATAGGATATAGAATCTTCAATTCTATATGCCGAACTCTTTGAGTTCGTAGACAATGAAAACAATCTCCGGTATGTCCAGACCTTTTTTAGCAGGCGGAACCCTATGACCAATGAAGCAATTGTTGCGGCGGCAGCGAAAATGGAGACGACCCAGGACCTCCTTCAGCTCTTGAATAAAATCAAGATGGCGGAACTCGGAGAGAAGGGGCATCCGTTTATTATGCCGCACCTCAATTACTTCATACATCCGGCCCGCAATAAGAAGAGTTACAAAACCTTCAGCATCCCAAAGAAATCCGGCGGTGAGCGGAAGATTTCAGCTCCGACCAAACTGCTGAAATCTTTCTTGACATACACAAACCGGCTCCTGCAGGCTTTCTACCAAGCCCCGGTTTACGTGACCGGGTTTGTTCCTGAAAAATCCGTTGTGGATAACGCAGAGCGCCATGTTGGGATGAACTATGTCTTCAATACTGACTTGAAGGATTTCTTTCCCAGTATTTCCAAATCCAGGGTATGGGCGACCCTGAAGCGCTATCCGTTCAAATTCAACGACACCATTGCAGATGCAATCGCCGGCATGTGCTGCACTGAGATGAAGATAGACGGTAAAAAGCGCTGGGTGCTACCTCAAGGCTCTCCGTGTTCTCCTGTGCTCACAAACATTGTGTGCCGGAATCTGGACCGCGAGTTGCATAAACTGGCCCAGGAGTATAGTCTCCGGTATTCCCGCTATGCTGATGACATCACCTTCAGCAGCAACCGGAACGTTTTCCAGAAAGGCGGCGAGTTCCAACAAAAGTTGGAAGAAATCATCACCAGTCAGAACTTCTCAATTAACGAGAAGAAAACACGAGTACAAAACAAGAACCAGAGGCAGGAAGTCACGGGACTTGTTGTGAGTGATCGTGTTAACGTAACGCGGGAATATGTCCGGGACCTAGACAACCTTCTTTATATTTGGGAGAAGTACGGTGAGGCGGAGGCCTATGCCAAATTCCTAGTCCACTATACCCCCAAGCAGAACCGCTATAAGAACAAGCCCAACATGCGGTCTGTTGTTCAGGGCAAACTACTTTATCTTAAGATGGTGAAAGGTGCAGATAGCGAGGTCTGGAGACGCCTGCAGCGCCGTTTCAACAAACTGAGCGGAGCAAAACCTTCCACGGAATCTGCTACTATCAAATATAGGTATACCATTGCCGACTTTGAAAAGAAAATCGGTCAGGAACTTCAGATAGAGACCAAGGATGGAGTGATTAAGCGCTGCTACTTCACCTTGAACGACCAGTCCACTACAGTAACCCTCAGTCGTTATGCCAGGACCAGGATCACCAACATTCTGGCCAAGAGCGACCTTGACCAACTGGAAAAGTTCAAGACCTCCTACATGCTAATTTTCTATGAGAAGAACAACACCGGCTTCTGGAGAATTGAACGCAAGCGGACGTGGACCAAACTTCCTTCCTTAGAGGAGATGGATGCGGAGACGTTGCTAAAGGAGATTCTTGCCATAACTGCCAGCCCCTTTGCAGCAAGCGATTCAGCGGCCACTCCCGGCAAGACCACCGACGAAGTGCTTGCCGCACTGATAGACTCTGATTTTGACTTAAATACACTCGATGAATGGGACAAGATAAAAAGCAGCTAACCAAACTGCTGGCATTCGTAAAAGGTTTGTATGACGATCCCGACAACAAAGAATTTGCTGCCGGGATTCAGGCTATAGTTATAGACGATTTAAAGCAGAAAAACGAGGATAATAGAATCGCCGAGATTTACGAGTATTGTATCCGCCAGATTCTCAAGGAGCAGGCTGAGAGTTTATATGAAGGTTTTCCACTGACTGATATCAAGGACGAATTGGTATCGGACTATGTCAAAATGGAAAGGGCTCATCGGGACAACAACATGGATGATTTCGGAATCCGTTTGTATAGGCAGATAGAAAACATCGTAAGGACGCTCTCAAAAGACAAGACGCTTGATTCAGTCGTAAGCAGCATGATGAATGTCCCACATCTTGTTTCCGGGTATAATAATCCTCAGGTTCAAAAACGTCAGAAATTGACAAAGGACATGCAACCGGTAAAGACGATTGCCGATTTTGTGCTTATCCCGTCCAAACGTTCTACAAAAGAAGAACGAATGAACAAGGCACTCTCTGAGCAGTATGCTACAGATATGGCCAGGCTAGTAATTTACTTCGTTTGCTTTGGAGGAATGATGCAGCCCGGAATCATGTTCGAGCAATGGAAGAGTCAAACGGCCACCTATTCAGACATTTATTCAATCCGCAACCGCGTTCATGGTGGCGGAGAGTGCAGTGATCACGATATCCAGCGATATGAAGCCATGAAAGCCAGCGCCACACAGTCCTATTTCCGGCTCATGTCATTCCTTGTCTTCCTTGTAGAAGGAGTCAAAACTGGGTTCCCTCTCTCCAAAGACCTTGTCGATTTCGCTGAAACGCAGTAATAAGGCTATTCTATTGACTGAAAATAATTCCGGACTTTTTCCGGCATATTCATTTTCAGCAGCACGTCATCAATCACAATGAACGTGTTGTACCGCGCTCTTGATGTTGCCACATTGAACAAAGGTTGCTCTACAGAATATTGAAAAGATGCATTCGGGATCAAATAGAAGCAGAAATCTTCCGTTGTGCCTTGAACTCGATCTACTGTTTCAATCTTCAAGTTAACCGGAATATCTCCTGAGGTCCAATTCTTTACAAAGAACTCATGGAGTTTTCTAGTGGTTTCACGGAACTTAGATAGAATCGCAATTTTATACTTCGGGTTCTCAGAAAGAAGTTCCTTGGTCATTCTGAAGATGACATTAAAAGCTTCTAAGGGAGCTTTCTTCCCGACTTCCATACTGACTGGAATCAAGACTGGGCCACCCTCTTTGTTTACATAACTGATAGAGGACGGGACGGATTGATCAGCAGAGACCGAACGAAGCATATTGCTGTAAAATACTCCCGTACTTTTTACGGCCCTCTTCGGTAATCTATATGAATCACTGAGCATAAATGATTTCATTCCAAAGTACTTACAAATGGAGTCAAAGCCGTCGATTATTTTGTTCCAAGAGTATCTGCGGACAAGGTCTTCCGACAATGAGACTATGGGCGATAACTGGTTCTGGTCACCAATCAGCATTACATTTTGTCCTAATATGAAGGCTGCGGCAATCATGGGCAATAGTGCCTGGCTCGCTTCATCCATTATGACATAATCGAAAGCAGGCTCGTCGGATTGTAATGCCCATCCGCTTGACACGTAAAATGTTGCCAGAGTCAAATGTCGCTGGGCTGAATTGCATTGATTATCAACGACATCTTGCAAATATGGCAATTCCTTTCGCTCGTCCACGGTAAGACTCGTCTTTGAAATAAGACCAGATTTCAGAAATGGTTCCAGGGATTCTTTTTCGGCCACTTCCATCAGCGCCCTATTTGTAAGAGCTACGACAAGTACACTATAATTCTCTTCAAGGAGACTGGTAACAAATTGTGCTATCCTATGAGTTTTTCCTGTACCAGGAGGCCCTTGTACGGCAATAACACGTTCGCTTGAGACTTCTTGTTTTGCTATCGAGGTGAAATCTGCTTGAGAATCCAACACGGCAGGAGCCCATGAATCATTTTCCATTTCCAGATCCAGGACACTATTCACTTGCAGATTAGTTGAATCCTGACAAATCTCACGAAGGTTTAGCAAATACTTTAACGGCGGGTCCTTGGGGCCAAAAGCGATAATGGGTTTATCTTCTTCCAGCAGGCTGGCAAAATCCAGGGTAATGCCTTTGATTCCAACAAGGCAAAAATCCGGATTGTCGGACTTGGACACCCACGCACAATAGGCGTCAGAGTAGCGTCGCTGATAATCCTCACGCAGTTCTGCCCAAGAAAGTTCTCCCCAGTTTTTGTAACTCCCCATTTCATCGGTGAAATAGCAAGCGGTCCAGTAGGAGTTCTTCCGCGGCATAGAATCGGAATTACGGACCTTAAAGACCAGCATTCCGTCTCCTTGAACTGATAGATACCTGCCTACGAAGATCTCACCCCTGGCCTTCAGAACAAGAGCCCGGGTAGAGACCAAATCTTGATATTCATCTTTCTGAGCATCAATCTCAGCAAGAAGAAAACGGTCGTAATCCTCTCTTGTGTACTTCATACTACAAATCGCTATCGGAAGTGGCGCCTTGACGTCGGTCATTCATATTGTACATACCAGAGAGCGACTTAGCTTGTTTTGACAAATTGAAACTATCAAAATCGAAATGTAGTTCTTTGAAATAGCGCAGGCTTTCGGCAAAGGCATCAATTCTCTCTTCAATGTCAAGGTTTTCCGTGCTGAATGAAATATTCACAGTAGGTTGATTACTTACCAAATCATTTACTGCAATCTCCTTGATGTCATCACCGGTGTACACAAAGATTCTCGCTTTATCCCGGGATATGGATGTCCACTCAAAAGTATTGATTTTCAATGGCTCTCCTTCTGTCTTATGGCTCTTCAGCACAATGGCAGTATGTTTACCGTTCTCGTCGATAATCTCCGCAGTTGAGTAATAATATGGCTCTCCATCCTCATCAACCTCTGCATAATGCTCCGGGAACTGCCATAGCGGCTGCGTCTGCTTAAGGAACTGCTGAGCCTCAAGTTGTGCATCGGCCATTTCGCTTATGGATAGTCCTTTAAGATTGCCTTTTCTAATCAGAGCATTTGCTCCTGAGGAATCCGAAGATTGAGGTGATGCAGATGGACTCTCATCCAAATCTCCAAAACGTTGCTTATAGCGCAACAAGAGTTGCTCCTTCTCGGAGAGTTCCGTGGTCAAACTTTCGATACGTTTCTGAGTTTGTTCTATCTCCTCATTCGAAACGGATGTCATTCCAACACGGAAGACAGCTTTGTAATCGTCTAGGTTAAAAGGCACTTTGCTGCCCCGGGAAAGATCGAACAATAGCTCTTCAACATCTTCGTTCTTATCAACATATAACTTTCGATTGGCAGTATCATAGTAATAGTCGTCTCCGGAGAAACGTGCCAAAATAATATCAGAAGTACCGTAACAAATTTGTTTTGGCATCTTCCCATCATAAAGATATATTCTTGGATAGTTAGATTCAGCCCAAGTAAGATAAGAAGGCAGACTCAATTCAACGGACTTTAGTTCCAACTCTGCTAGTTCAATGGACTCTTTCAGAGGAGAATAGCGCATGTCAAGAATCTGCTCCAAATACTTCCATTGATTATCACCTGAAACTGGCCATGTGACGATGTCAGTTCCCACAAGGAATTCTATGGCTTCTTTCCGGTCCGTGTCTGATAAGGATTCAAATCTTGGAAAATCTTCATCATTAATGAATGCTTTCCTAAAAAGAATAGCATCATCATTTATTGTCCGCACGCCATTGTTAACCAAGAAACTCTTCTTGCCCTCATTATCCGCCCATTTCTCAAAAATTGGTAGCAACTGCTCATTTTGGAAAATAAAATCACTATCAAAGAATTTTCCGGAGAAATACTTATAGATTTTACATGTAAACGGAGAAGTGGATATGGTCAATTTGTTCTCATATAAAAAGTCCATCATCTCATTGACAAAAGAATCCGACTCTTTTTCCAAATCAATGGTAAACCCTTTGACCGTAGTCCAGGAAAGTCTTCTGCGATATACGGAAAAGAGATATTGTTGTGCATTACCAGATCCAGTAACCCAATCTGCATAGGAGGCATGGACGATCCCCAGCTTTTTATTCAACTCTCCTTCAACCCAATCTGCTTTTTTCTGTTCTGCCTTAACCAACTTATCCCATGCCAATGAGGCTTCAAATAGATTTTTCACATCTTCTATTTTGCCTGATTGATTCTCGTAGTCGGGCAAAAGACGAGATAAGGAAAAATCTACAGATAAACTTACCCCATTGGAGGTAAAGGCACAACTTACATTGTCCTTTACCGAATACTCTTTTAAGCATTTTTCACCGATAAACACCCTCGATGAAATCACGGAAGGGTCATCCAGAGTTTTAATTGCTAATGAAAGCATTTTGTACGCCGCCGACTCCTTTGAGTATTTTTCGTTGAGCGAAATATCAAGTCTCCAGTCTTTTTGTAAGTAATAATCTCTCGTATCTTTATCAAGATCTTGAACGACATCAATAAATGATGCAAATTTATCGCTCGTAAACAATAGATCTATCACCTTCTTGGATATACGCGCATCAGACCATTTGAAATAATCATAGATGGTTTTTATATCTACCTCTATCGAGGGCAACATTGGCAGGACTAGTTCTTCGAATGCGGAATCGAATGGCACCAGGTACTTTTGTATGTCGGCCGAGTTCTCCTCTTTAGAGATGACGTAAGGCTTAAGCCACTCTGGTGCATCTTCGACATATGACATCATTTCGTCCATGCGACGGATCTCACCATTGAGATTCTTGAACATAGACAAGGATGAAATAGAGGCTTCTCCAACGTTTTCAAAACCGGATAAATGCTTAACTAAAAGAAGTTTCTCTTCCGAAGATAAAGAACTAAGACTTTCTTTCGAAGCGATTGCTTCAAACACTTTCTTGCCAGACAGCTTGGGGGCAAAAGGCCAAAGGCTTGAGTTCGATTTAATGATTTCGGAACAACTGAAGCCGAGTTTCTCAAGTACATCCTTGATGGGAAGTATCGATTCGGAACACACAAGTTTTCCTGACTCTATTGTCAACTCATTCGCAGAACACATCGCTTGGCCAACTTTGAATAACTTCAAAGAAGGAATGATGGCTGACAAATCTAAGGAATGCTTATCTAGCCATGTCAGAAATGCTGCCTTGGAATCTTCAGGAGCGGTACTATACCATGTGTTTATTACAGTAGTAATGTCCGTTGCCGATGCCAGCTGTTTGATTTTAACCTTTTCAACGGCTGAGAACAATTCTTTGTCAAGGATTGAGCAATCAATGCTTGTTAAAGGTAGATGCTTTGTTGAACCAAGCGCACGGCAGAATGTATCTTGTCCGACAATCTTCGACAACCCCGTCTTATCAATCAAGACATCATTCAAAGAATGCAATAAGCTATCTGAACATAAGACAAAAGGTATTTCACCCAAAGCCTTCTTATACCTGCCATTGAAGGCTTCTGCCAATTCTGCGATATCAGACTCTGATTCATTGAATAGTTCTGCCGGCAAAACATTTAGAGCCGACTTTTCACCCAACTCGCTTAGTTCAGCACACCACCGGACAACCAACTCGCCAATTTCTCCCATTAGGAAGCAGTTCCAAGGATTATCACTAAGAATGTGCTGGCGAGGAGGATCCAGGACGAAGTTCGCGTTGATATAGAAAGGGAATTTGAATTCCTTAACCAAAGTAGGAAGGAATGCAAACATAGAAATACTGGAGCACTCAGTATCAGGATTGATATGGCCTCCCTCGTCTGTAGAGCACCTAACCGCAAATGAGATTCCCGTAGACTGGCTGATTGCCAGTTTTTTGGGAATATTCTCATATTCCTGGTTCCGTGAGTTGACAAATGTCGCCTCGATAATCTTCCCGTCTTCCTCCTTTTCTATTTTCCGCTTAATGTCGAAGCCCTTTGCCTCGAGAGCCGAGTCTGTAGTGTCAATAGAGAAATCTTTTCTCTCAAAGACTTCCATCCGCACTTTCCCAAAGGAATTCTTTAAGATAATCCTATTCTCATTGATCTCCTTGCTGGCACTTCTCTCGTTGAAGTCAATGCGATTGGTATTCCTAAGGAAAAGCATGAATTTGGGGTTATCGATAACACCTTCAATAGCGTGTCGATAGCCATTGTCTCCTTCTATCTTATCCCCACCGAGTTTCAATGCAATGGCAACATTTGCATTAGCCTTGAATGCAGAAATAGCCGGGAAGTTCTCTCTCTTCACCCAAATAGGCTCCAACTGCCATGGGATATCTTTTACTCCTTCAAAGCGGGCTCTTTCACTGCTAAAACGCTCAAGGAAACGCGCTTTTTGCTCATCAGTGGACAACTCGTTAACAAAGAAGTAAAACTTCTCGAAGTCACTGAAACCAGGATGCGTTTTTTGATATTTGAACTGATAACCTCCAGTCCTAATTAGGACCTCTTCTGAATCGGTGAATACGGATTTGAATCCAATACCTTTGTATCCAGTCTTGTTCTCATTGGCCTTCTTCGTTCCATTTGCGGCAGAAGTAATCGCCTCGAAATCCTCCCGGTCAAAACTGAAACCATTATGGACAACAGTCAGGTAGTCTCCTTCCGTCTTAACTGATACTGAAACGCCCGTCTCCGAGGATGCGTCATCAGCATTTTGTATCAATTCAAAAAACATCCTATCCTTTGAAGAGTACATGTTTTTGCCGACTTCTGCGAGCAGATGGGCGGCTGTAATATTGGTCGCGGGACTGATGTTTTTCTTGAAAGCCTTCAAGACATCATCACTAAAGGGATTCCGTTGAACAGGACGGATGTTCTCGGCTTTAAACTGGAATAGTTGATTGCGCTCCAAACGCATTTCTTTTGGAAGGAGAGCAAGATTGAACTTATAGAAATATCCTTCTACAGTGGCATGATTCCTATCAACAATGATAGCCCTTAAATTGTATCCATACTTAGGATCGACAAGAATTTTACCTTCCTCCCCGGGATTGGCAGAGTATAGGTTTTCAAAGAAGAGGTATTCTCCACGTTTCTGACACTCCCCAATGAATTCACTTCCGGAATGTCCAATATGCCTCAACAAATCCTCAAGAGACAAATCATACAAGGCGTCATCATAAGGTTTTTCCTGAAGATACTTTAACCCAAACAATAGCTTTCCGTTTTCTTCGCCCACATACACGGCGTTGATGGGTTCTCCTTCATAGAGAACGTCACTGACCTTGTTAATGGCATTCCAGCCCAGATATTCTTTGGTAATTGTACCCTCTATCGCATTATCAACCAGAATCTCAGCACGAGAGGCCGATACTTTTTTTACCTCGCAAGGGAAGATTGTACCCGGTTCATAACGTTCTTTGAACTCTTTGACAACCTGCTGCTTCATCCAATAGGACACATCGCACAAAAGCAGCATCCCATCGTTGCGAATTTTTTCAACGACAACCATAATATAATCATACTTGGCCCCAGAGAAAAGTCCGTCGGAGCCAAGAAGGGATGGCATTTTATTATTGGGCAGGAATCCAAAAGAATCTTCATCAATCGTCACATATATACCTCTCTCTATGACATTGTTTACTTTTCCATTGAGTATTTCACCAATCGAATGTGGCATAATGTTAAAAATAATATGGTTGGGTACTTGTTGTCTCTAACAAATAAGCAAAGTTACATCCGGAGTGCGAAAACAACATTCGCAGGTTATGGTTTCAGCTCTACCGGCGTCTCAATACTCCCACCCTTGACGTAGCCTTGGATCTCTTCGCGGACGGTTTTGTAGTCGGCGTCGCCGAAGGGGCCTTCTTTTTCGAAGGCGAGGATGAGTTCTTTGGAGTTTTTGTCTTCTTTGTAGGCTTTGCCTTCGAGGATGAGGCGGAAGTAGTGGGTGAAGGGCAGGTGGCCGACGAGGCCGTTCTGGGAGTAGAGCGGGATGTCGGCGGGTTCTATCTTGAAGAAGCGGTAGGTGTCGTTGAGGAGCTGAATCATATCTTCGCGGATGGTTGTGCGGAGCGTGGTGGTCCAGCAGTCTTCGTAGGCGCCGTAGGCGGCGATGAGGAAGATGAGGTTGATCTGGTATTCCCTGAGCAGCAGGGTGTCGCGGTCGAAGAGGCGGTCTTCGAAGTGTTTGTTGGGCTTGGGCTTCCAGTCGGTAGGGCCGAATGAGGGCTTGGTGAAGTCCAGATTGCCGACTTCTATCTTGGGGCTGATGAAGAAGTTGGGCGTGATGTTGTAGCCTTCGGTTTCCTCGTCGCGGTAGCGGATGGCGTTGGGGTTCTTGCTATGCTTGAGGTAGTACTGGTCTATGTTGTACTGGATGGCGTTCTTGGCGTAGGTGAACTGCTTGTAGAGGGAAACGCCTTCCGGGTGGGAGCCGTCCTGGTAGTACTTGCTGTCGCCGATGTAGTAGATGTTGTGCCGCTTGCCGATGAGGGATTTGTCCAGGTAGATGTGGTCGATGAGCTTGCCGTCCTTCTGGTTCTTGAGGTCGGCCAGCTTTCCGGAGTCTCCGATGAGGTGGTCCACCATCTTCTCGAACACCTTTTCGAAGTTCTTGGTGGTGAGGGATTCCTTGATGGGGTCTTTCTTGTCGCGGCTGGTGTTGAAGTCGAAGAAGGCGTCCAGCAGCGACCAGAGCTGCAGGAGATCGTCCCGGAAGTATTTGCCCTTCATGTCGCGCATCTTGCGCTTGCCCACGCCGGTATCCAGGTAGTGCTGGATTTCGGATTTGGTCTTGAGCTCGTAGGGCACCTCGCCCATGACGATCGGGAAGTGGAATTTCTCCTTGAGGTACCGCAGCACCGAGTAGTAGAGCACGATGAGCTCCTCGTCGATGTTGACGGCCTTGTCCTTGATGCGCAGGTCCAGGTAGTAGGGCTTCCCGTCCTTGATGAACGGGTGCAGGCGCAGCGTCTTGTGCCAGTCCACCGCAGAGCGCCCGGAATTGTTGATTTTGCTGATCTGGGTGAACAGGTTCCGGTGGTCCGACAGGAAGTCAATCAGGTGGATGGCCGTGCTCAGAAAATCGCGGTCGAAAGCCCCGTGGTCCGGAGCCCGGTAGTCCAGGTCATCCTCGCTGAGCGGAATCTTCTCCTTGACGCAGTCCTCGCGGTAGCGCGTCATCGCCCGAAAGAGCCATAGGCTCAGCTCCGGCAGGAACGTCTCATCACCCCGAAGGGAAAGGACATTTTTCTCAGATTCAGTGTCAAAAATATCCTCCGGCTTCACGCCCGGCATCCCCAGCAGCGTCAGTCCGCCGTCCGGAGTGGAATTATCCTTGTGCAGGAACGTCTTCGGCAGCAGGAACACCGGCAGGCTCTCCTCCTCCGCCGCCACGAAAAGATACCCGATATGCTCGACATACCATCCGGTATTGCCTTTCAGCACCGGCACAATGTGCCTGGAGGTTTCCTTATCGACAATCGCATCGAAAACCGCCTTGTCAGGGTAATTGTATCCTTCGAAGTAGACGAGCATGGCAACAGCGTATTACTTCTTTTCTTCCTTGGGCAGTGGAGCAAGTTCCAGGTACTTTGTTATAAAGCCCTCAAGCAACTCAGTAGGACTGGTGTACTTATCCTCTTCCGCATTGTAACGCCCCTTGCCATAGAGTTCAGCGAAAGTGAAGACATTGTCATTGCCTTCCGCCGCATCACTCCTCATGAAATACAGCGGCGAAATACGGCTGGCAGAATATAGGTCCTTGCACACGTCATTCCAGATGTAGAACATGACCTTGTTCTTGAAATCATCTTCGGAAATCTGCCCTTTGATGAAGAATTCACCCATTTGCTTATCCTCGCTGTCGGTCGCCTTGCGAATCAGCGGATTTACCTTCCGGAGGAAATCCACCCAAGAATACTTCTCGCCATTGACCTCAAACGTGTACTTCATGGCCGTTTCATTCTCTAGATTGATAGGAACATATTCCATAGCCCAACGGCGTTTGAAAGCAGAATCCATCGGGAATAGGCTTTGGTCAGAGGTGTTCATCGTGGCGAAGATGTGGAGATTCTCCGGCAGTTCAAGTTTGTTGCTGACCAATCCTTCACTCGCCAGGTATTTCCTCAGCTCCGCATCTGGGATAATGTGATACTCGGAACGACCATTCTTGCGGTCCAACAGCTGGAACAGGTCGCCGAAGATCTGCGCACAATTACCACGGTTAATCTCTTCGATAATGAGGTAAACCTGCTTTTCGTCATCAGAAAGAGACTCGTCGGATAGGGACTTCAGGGCGCGGACATAAGCATTCGTGAACACCTGAGGGACAAACTCGTATGCGAGTTCCTCTTTTTCCGTCTTGTTTCCATCCTTATCAAGAACAGGATTCATGACAGGCTTATATGCTCCGACAAATGTTGAGTAGTCGTAGTCGGGATGGAAAGTTGTTCTGAAGATGTTTGTTGTCACCTTGGACTTATCCTCATAAGCATCAATGTCGGAAATCCGAACACCTTTAGAGTCAAAATAGACAATGCTTTCGCCATGCTCTCCCTCGGTTTTATCCTTTACTTTGCGAGATTTTCCAGTACCGGGGCAACCGTAATAGATCTTTTGTTCGGTAGGGTCGTAATTGTCTTCCCTGACAATTCCGTCGAACAGGTGGAAGTATTCCTCTTTCTTCATATATTTTGTCTTTATTACTTCTTGATAATTAGAAACAAGTTGCACATTGAACAACTCTTGTTCTTTGTCAACGACATTAACTTTCAGTACCTCTGAATAAGCATTAAGCGTATTAGCCAGAATGTCATTAACAATAAATGGCTCCTCCGTTCCGATGATGTCGCGAATGATTGTTTTTAAATCATTCGTAGCAGGGTGTTCTTCAAGGTGTTTTACAATTGACAAAACAAGCCCTCTATCGTTAGATGCCTTGAAATTAGTATAAGGATTGATGACGATTAAACGCTTAAGCCACCCATTGAGATAACGCTTTGCTTCTTTCTCAGTGATGTCCTTTTTGAAGCGAGGATAATATGTAGTCCCGTCAATGTAATACAAACCCCATTGCTCTGGCGCCTGATGCTCGTTAGAGAACCAAGTACTCCCCATAATCTCACGAAAGTCCTCTTCTGCCATCTCCCTTTTAGGAAGGCGCTTTACGTACTTCACCACCATCTCTGGCGTAGGATTAGAAACTCGACACAAAATGTTCGAGCCTTTCTTCGGTGACTTGAAGTCGGTCTTTCTTTTTGCCATATTAACTAATTGCCTCAGTTAAAAAAATTTGCCTAACAATTGCCATCATTACATCAACCACAATGGAGTTTCCAGCCTGACGTAGTGTTTGCATTGATGATACTGCTATCTTGAAATCATCGGGATAGCCCATAAGTCGTAATGCTTCTCTATCGGAAAGCTGGCGAAGAACCAGCGGTTTTTTCTTGACAGTGATATAATTGTCGACGCCAGCTCTATGATGTTGAGTCATCATTTTCATAAGTGTCCTGGCGATAGGTAAATCCGTCTCCGTTGATGTTGAATAATTACCGGTTCCTCCTGCAAGCACATACTTTTGAACTGCTGGAGTAAGAGTAAACTTCTTGTCGGGATGACCAGCAACTTTTTCAATAATAAGCTCTCCAGTTTGCTTGTTATAATTGAAATGGCCATAAGCACAATTATCCTCCAGAAAATCCTGCATGGTGTATTGCAACTCAACAGGAGCAGGATATTGGAAAGCAGGGCACTTTATATCATCCCTGATGCCAATGACAAACACGCGTCGACGGCTTTGAGGAATCCCATAATCAGACGCATTCAATATTTGAGGCTCGGCAATCCGGTAATTCAGGTCATTTTCAAAGACACTGCGCATGACTGCCCATGTCTTACCATCGTCATGCGTCGTTAGACCACGGACGTTCTCATATATGAAGACACGAGGCTGTGTCTCGTTGACGATACGGGCAAATTCATAGAATAGAGTTCCTCTCGTGTCATTCAGCCCATATTTTGCTCCGACATCAGAGAAAGCCTGGCAAGGGCTACCGCCAACCAAAAGGTCTATATGGGAATCTCTATAATCGGTCCCATCCAGAAAACGAATGTCGAGATGGAAATCATCTTCAGACAATTTGTCGCCATAGTTAGCCATATAGGCGGTCTTGACGAAGTTGCGTTGTCGGCTGTTTTCAGCATATAGCCTATCTGCAAAGCGTTTCTTCTCGACTTTCGACTGCAAGGAACAAATCTCTGCTCTTATGCCTTCCGCAATACTGTTTTCTTTCTTCCCAAGTTCCTCAAGTCGCTTTATATCCTTGGAGGTGCGGAGCTGCTTCTTGCTGCGGAGTTTCGTCAGCCTCGTATAATCTTCAAGGTCTTTACCGGATAGCAGGTTAAGCTCGACATCACCATTATCACAGGCAAAGACAATCTCGTAGTCCTTGCCAAGCCTGCGTAGGGCCTGCTCAATCGAGCCTATTCCTGAAAATACTGTCGCTAATCTCATCTCTCAAATATTCCGGTGTATTTCAATTTCTCTACGATAGCAATTAGAACGTCTACAACAATAGAATTGCCACTTTGGCGCCACATGACATTATCATTGTGCGGCATAACAAAAGTATCTGGAAAACCCATTAGCCGCAAGCACTCACGTGGAGTGTACATCCTGATTACTCCACGCTGACCTTTCCAGGTTCCAACATATGCTCGTTCAAGGATTTCTTTGGAATGAGGCTTCTCAACCGGTTCAAAGATAAAGTCACCATTCCAATTGAACTGCTGGTTTGCCTTTTGGCATTTCTGCACTGTATAGCCAACTTGCGCACGTGTCGGATGGGTAGTCACAAACTCAAACCCTTTCTTTCCGAGATAGTACTTTGAATCAACCACCTCGTCCAGATAATCCGCATTTGTCGTCTCTAATGGAATGGGGACCGGGAACACGAAAGGATGCTTCAAGTGAATATCATTACGTATTCCTACGAGGTAGATGCGCTCGCGGTTTTGCGGGACGCCATAATCCTTAGCATTTAGGAGAGGTTTTTCTCTACCCTTGGAATCCTTGTTCAGATATATGTCATAGTTCAACTCCCTGAACGTATTACGAATAGTTGCCCAGGTTGCGCCATGATCGTGCATCAGAAGGCCTTTGACGTTCTCGAAGATGAAGCACTTTGGTTGCACCTCATCTACAATTCTCGCAAACTCATGGAAAAGTGTACCTCGAGTATCGGCGAAACCTCCTCTTTTTCCGTTGGTTGAGAATGCCTGGCACGGACTTCCGCCCACAATTAAATCTACCTGTCCATTATAGTCGGTGCCATCCATAAAGCGGACATCCAAATGGAAGTCTGATTCGTTAATTGCATAGTTGGCCATATATGTTTCTTTAACGAAGTTATGGCCTTTACTATGCAGGCGATACTGCTGCCTAACGAAGTCGTTTTTTTCTTCAATGGTAGGGAGCGCTCTTACTTGCTCGGCGATGTGTTCAATAATCCTTTCTTCCTGCCGCGATAGTCGTTCCAGCTTGGTTTTGTCTTCAGCGGAGATTCGTTTCTGAGGAATTTTACGGAGACGGTCATATTCTCTTTGCTCTTCCTGGGGAAGAAGCTTAAGGTCAATTTCGCCATTGTCACAAGCAAAAACATTGATGTGCTCTTCCCCCATGCGGAGAAGGGCCTGCTCTATCGCTCCAATGCCACTAAAAAGTGTCCCTAAACGTATCATCAATAAAAAAGCTGCTGTGATTGGTTGCTTAAACCAACAAATTTACACATTTTCTTTCAATTTATCATTATCCAAATCGTAACGCCCATTCAATCAGCCCGAAAGGACTGGGAACCGGGGAGGCAAGATTCTTCGCTTCGCTCAGAATGACAGGCAAAAACGCTCAGAATGACAAGCATTTGCCAAGCCAGCACCACCCCGGCTCCCTTCCTTCCACCTAACACTTCCTGTACTCCCCGTGCTTCACCTGCCGCACTTCTCCCGCCTCCACGGCCCGAGCCACCTGCCGCCGAACCGTCCGGAGACTCTTCCCGACCTTCGCCGCCACACCCTTCATATCCTCCACGGTAAAATACCCCGGCAGCGCCGCCAGAATCGCCTTCCGCGTAGCCGCAGAATACGAATCCGCCACCGCGATCCCCTCCGGCCGCTCCCGGTCCAGCACATTGAAAATGTAGTCATTGTGCGCCGAAATCACCCGGATCATCTCCCGCGTGGTCTCAAAATCGGCATCCGAACACTCCACCACCTCCGGAACCGTCCCCGCATCCATCATCCGAAGCGCCGTGAGCACCATCGCAATCCTCAGGAAACACCACGCCAGACGGTGCGAGCTCGCCGAATACCGGTCCCCGTTGAGGTCCTGCATCCGCGCCTTCTCCTCCCGGAAAAAGTCGTTGAACATGGAAGTCTGCGGAAAGGACAGCCGGAACATGACCTTTGGTGTCTCCTCCAGCTTTTTGACAAATTCGGCAAAGCGGGCACCGGCGGCATCGAACGCCTCCTCCAGGGAAACGTCGCAGCCGTAGGAAGTGAACCCGTCCAGCCACTCCGGCGTGGAATTGATGCAGAAGAACATGAAACGCGATAGCAGACCGTTCTCCGCATCCCGGATGAGGGATTTCACCTGCTCCGGCGTGCCCGAAAGGACCGTGGACAGGCGCGGATTGTCAATCTCCCGCTCCTCCCCGTCATCCCCGCGGCGGAGGTAGCCGAAGCTCTCATGGGCAAAGGCCTTGCGGAAGGCGTCGGAGTAGTTGCTGTAGTCCCCGGAGAAGGCGTTGACAACGGTGTCGCCCTCGGTCTCGAACATCAGCAGGTTGCCGTTCTCGGCCATGGCCTGCTGGAAGGAGGTGGCACTGCTGTTGGCAGGGATGCGGAGCAGCTGGATGGGCGGCTTCACCGGCGGGTCGATGTTCTCGCCTTTGCGCTGCCGCTTGTACCGGGACACTTCCTTGGTGTATTCCTCTTTGGCCACCAGCCAGCGCTCGCGCTTTTCCATGTGGATGGACTTGACAAGACGGTAGCAGAAGTCCAGCTTGCCTTTGCCGGCTCCTGCGGGACCTGGGACAAAGAGGTAACAGTTGGGAAAGATGGTCTTGCCGAAATAGATGGTTCGAAGGGGCAGCAGGCCGGCGCTGACGGTGACAATGCTTCCGATGAGAACCAGGCTCTTTTCCTGCTGCGTTATCATCAGGTCCGTGACTTCTTTGAGAAGGCTGGGAAGGCCCGGGTAGATGCGCTCCGGGAACATCGGAAGGTCGGGAATTCCTTCGGGGTCGTCGTCCGAAAAGGACAAAGGGACATTTTTGTCACTTTGACCTTTTTCACGTGCTTGGCGCTGGCGCGTTCCGGGCGCGTTCGCGGGTCGTTCCAAGGTAACACCTTGATTTTTCGCAAGATAGAAAAGAGTGGCGATATCGGTTCGGCCTTCGCTCGATTTCAGGCACTCGTCGTACTTTTTGTCACTTTCGGCCTGGTCGTAGCCGGGATAGAGGGAGGAGATGGCGTGGAAGTAGGGCCTTCCCGCTTCGCCGAATTCTCCGGCGATGGCGAAGCCCACCTTGAGCCAGTCGGCATAGCTGGCGGTGATGTCGGTGCCGCTGGCCTTGAGGGCTGCGATGAGGGCTTCCACGCGGGCGGCGGTGTCCGTCCCCGGAGAGACGGCGGGGACGGTATTCAGGGCTTTCGGGGGCTGGGAGGAGGGCTTATCGCCCTCCTTCAGCAGTCCCATCAAGAAATCTTGAGATGTCGTAGTCATAGTTGTCTTCGAGATAAAATGGGTTCAGGAATGCGTCAGCGTCCCAGGGCAAGAAGCACGCCCGGCAGATGTCTTTTCCGGAAGGGTCGGCCTCATAGCCGTAGGCCTGGCGGACGTAGTTGGAGAGAATGGTGAAGAATTCACCGTAGGTGAAGGGGGTGCCGTCGGGCTTAGTCTGGTAGACGGGCAGGGCCACGATCCATTTGACGCCGTCGCCGGAGGGGCTCCGGAAGGCCATGACGGTCTCGAAGTTGTCTTCGTGGGCAAGGAGAAGGACCAGGCCTTCCGGGTCGGGGATGTGATCAAAGTCAATAACCATATAGTTGCTGGCTCTGACGAGGTCCGATTCCTTGCGGGAGCGGAAGATACCTCCGGGGGTGATGTAGTCGAAGTGCTCGGCCTTGAAGCGGCTTCTGGCCTTGGGGTCTTTGATGGAGCGGAGCTGCTCCGTCGCGGCCTTGGCGTAGTCGCTGGTGAGGTACTTGAAGATGTCCGTGGGCGAGGCTTCCCGGCAGGGCCGGGTGTTGCGGACGGGCCGGCGGAAGAAGCTCATGCGCGGGCATGGCGGGAGTTCCGGGGCCTTGGGCTCTTCCGCGGCCTTTGGCTGCTCTTCGGGCTCCTGGAACCAGGGCTTCGGGGGCTCTTTGATGTAGAGTTCTTCGGCCAGGCGGGCGATGAGCTGTTCTTGGGTGAGGTCTTCTCCCCGCTGGTGGTAGTAGGCGGCAGCGAGGGCGATGGCGTCTCCGTCGAGCATCTGGCCGTCGGGATAGTGGTAGCGGGCTTTCCTCTGCGGAAGACGCTGGCCTTCGACGGGGATGCGGTCGATGCGGACTTCGATGATGGAGCCGTCGGCCCAGACGGGGTCGGGGCATTCGCCGCACCAGTCTCCCTGTACGTGCATGATGTGGTCCGGGAATTCCTTGCGGATGAGGTGCTGGATGATGTCGGCACCGTAGAGGGTCTTGCTGAGCAGGTATTCCTTAGTCATGGTGCAGGTCCTCCAGATTAATGATGTGACGGATGCGGTTCTTTTCCTCTGGGGTGAGCTCGGAAGGGTCCATGTAGCCTCCCTGAAGCATCAGAATCTGGATGCAGGGGCAGTGGCGGAGAAGCTGTGCGAGCGGGTCCTTTTTGTCATTTAGGATGAGCTGGTGCAGGACTTCGCTTTTGAGGAAGGCGTTTTTCATAGGGCACCTCCTTTTTTGGAGACGAGGGCGGCGATATCGGTGAGCCGGTAGCGGTTCTGGACGCCGACCTTGACGGGTTTGAGGATGCCGCTCTGGGCCATGCGCCAGAGGGTGGTGGTGGAGACGCCGAGCTTGCGGCAGGTTTCCTCGGTGGTGAGGAGTTCTACGGTGTCGGCTTCGGTTGAGGGGGCCGCATCGCGCGTCTGCGCGATGTAGTCAAGGAGTTCGCCGCAGAGTTTTCTGCCTGCGGAGAGGAGGTCTTCGAGCTTTACCGTGACGGTGAGTCCGGGAAACTGCTCGGAAAGGGTAATTAAATCTTGCGACATAGGGCTTTGATTTAATTGTTGCGCCACCCGCGAAGCAGTAAAAGCGGTTGCCGGTGAGGGCTGTGGCGGCATCCTTTGGAACGACTGCTTTACTTCCGTTTCCAACGAATTGCATGGTAAAGGTAGGAAGTTGAAATACGGGCTTGAAATTCCCAAGTGAAGTATTTTGGGAAAGTTTTGGACAAAAAATAACCGCTTGATGTCAAGCGGTTTACGAAGGGGTTTCCCAAGTTTTCCCAAGTGGCTGGAGGGGTCAGTTCCCAAAAGTGTTTTTCAAAATTTCTTCGGCCTGGGAGATGTATTTGTGCAGGGTGTATTTGCTGCCGGACTTGAGGGAGTCTTCGCCGTAGGTGTGGCATTTTGAGGTGTCCAGGCCCAGGGATTGGAAGATGTTCTCGCGGCAGGAGTTGAGGGAACCGGGGATGGGGTTGTTGTAGGCCCTTCTTGTTCTTAGGAGAAGGATGACCGTCATCACGATGAGGTGCGGCTTCTTGACGGAAAGGTCGGTGATCAGGGCTTTGAGAGCGTTGTAGAGGGCCTGCTTCTGTGGGAGGGTGAAGGGGTCGCGGTGGAAGACATCGCAGAACTGTTTGAAGCGGAGGGCCTTCTCGCGCTCGTCTTCACTGAGCTCTTCCGGGGCGAGGACGGGCGCATAGTTAACGGGAGGAAGGTCTTTGGCGGAGCCGCCGAAGGGGGCGGCGTTGTAGCCTTGCTTGATGGTGCGGGCGAAACGGCAGACGTTTTCGAGCATCCTGGCCTGTTTGACCAGGCCGAGCTGGGTGAACTCGTCGGCGACTTCTTGTATCGGCTCTATCTGGATGAACTGGAAGCGGTGGGCCAGTTCCTTCTCGCCGGTGAGGTTCAGGTTCTCGATGAAGGTCTTGATGTTGCCGGCATTGAGAAGGGCCCTGGAGGGAAGCGGGGCTTCGTCTCCGGCGACGGGGATGCACCAGCGCATGATGCCGGTGAAGATGTCTTTGATGGTTTTGGGGAAGACGTTCAAGGGAAGCTGCTCTTCTTTTATCTTCTGTACTTCCTTCCGGTAGTCGTGTTTTTCAAGGCTCTCCAGCGCTTCTTCTGCTGCGCCGGAGAGGCCTTCAAGAGATTCTATGAGGGTGTCTGTCATGGCTGTTTGGGGTTAGTCCAGGAGGTCTGTCATTTCGCGGATCATGTCGTCGTCGATGTCGCGGTAGCGGGCAAAGGCGCGGGAGCCTTCGCAGTGGCCGGAGAGCTTGCCGACGAGGTTGGGGTCTTTGACCTTTTTATATAGGTTGCCGATGAAGGTGCGGCGGGCCATGTGGGAGCTGGCGACGTCGCAGATGGGGTGCTGCTCGGATTGTTTGGTGCGGGGGTTGACTACGGTGACGACGCGGTCGATGCCGGCTAAGGAGAGGCCTTCCCGGATGGAGACGTTGAGCTTCCAGATGCGCATGCGGGGAAAGAGGTGCTCGGGGTCTTCTCCTTTGTGGCGGTTCATGATTTCCACGGCGGTGGGTGCCAGGTAGACTTTGACTACGCGCTGGCGCTCTTTCTTTGTCTTTTCGGGGATGTACTGGACGGAGAGGCCGTTGCCGCTCTTGACGATGTTGGCCGGGGTGAAGGAGAAAAGGTCGCTGATGCGGCAACCTACGTAGCACTGGAAGACGAAGATGTCGCGGGCAAGGAGCAGGTCTTCATCGGCCCCCAGGTCGGCTTTGTAATAGCGGTCGCGTTCGTCGGTGGTGAGATAGACGGGGGTGCCGTAGTTCTGGCTGGAGATGGTGAATTTCTTGAAGGGGTTGTTGGCGGTGTAGCCCATGTCCATGCACCAGTGCCAGTAGGCGCGGATGGCCTTCATGTAGTAGATGACGGAGTTCTCGGAGCGTCCGAGCGGGGCGCGGCCGTGCTGGGTGTGCGTCCAGGTGTATTCGTAGCGGGGCACCGGCTTGAAGGTCCGGTGGTTGATCTTGCCGGTGACGGTGAAAAGGGTGTGCTCGTTGAGCATGAAGTCCCGGATGGCGGCGAGGTCTTCCGGAGACATGGTGTCCAGCAGGAGGCGGTTGCCGGAGTACATCTCGTAGCGGTGGACGATCTGGAAGATGATGCCGTAGTTGCGCTCGCGGGTGCGGGAGAGTTTTGTGTATTTGAGGTAATCGGCGGTTTTGCTCTGGAAAGTGAGGGCGACGTTTTCGTCCACCTTGTATTTCTCCGGGAAGAGGTAGCGGTCCACGGTGTCCTGCAGCCAGTCCTGGGTGAAGTCTTCAATGGGGACTTTGTTGCCTGCGTCAATGACGTGGGCGGTGATGAGGTCCAGCTGGGACTGGGCATCCATTGCCTCCTGGACTTTGGGCGTGATGATGCGGGCTTTGATGACGATCTGTCCTTCCTTGAAGTATTCGGGAAGGATGAAGGTGCGGGAGTGGGCGCGAAGGGCAACGGCGCGGGTGTTGCGGTACCGGAGAAGGACTTCCGCCTTGCCGGTATCTTTGTTCGTCTTGGACGAGAGGGTTAGTGTAATCGAGGCCATAATTCATTCATTTGTTAACAGTACAAAGCTACAAAAAAGCGGGGACAAAAACAATAATTTTTGTCCCCATAAGTGTTAGCTATTGAAATTTGTTGGAAATGAGAATTACGGCTTGGGTGGTTTTGTGTGGCTGATTTACAAGTAGTTAGAACGATATTTCTATTTCAGAGGCTTTCAATGATTTGCTCTATTTTTCACGAGGGAGTTTCCCGCCCGGAAACTCCCACCAGTCTTTAAAATCACCATACCCCCGCTGAGTAGCGAAAACACAATCTCCCTCTTGTATGATTGCTGCTACG
>OCVV012862305.1_pt1 | contig 28645 bp, 15 predicted proteins | sample 1539721 | NCBI WGS metagenome assembly OCVV01 (sample SAMN02144230, study PRJEB22623) | gut metagenome | biome: sheep rumen | host: Ovis aries | place: New Zealand | reverse complement strand
AACCGAAAAATATAATAAACCATCAATAGTTTTTAAGTCTGATAAAGAAAAGTGATCAGCTTCTGCAAGTCTTAGATGACCTGATTATTTCAGTGTAATAGATATGCTTAAGGATCATGCTGATATTTTGGAGCGTTTTGGTGGTCATAAATGAGCTGGATGATTAACAGTGAAATTAGAAAATTTAGAGAAGTTGTGTAAAAAGCTTAAGTCATATTGTAAGAAGAAAATAAAAGAATCTGATTTAGAAAAAGTTTTATTTGTGGATACAAAGATTTTATCACAGGAACGAACGAATTGAAATTTTAAATTTTTGGAGAAATTTGAACCATTTGGAGAATGTAATGAAGAACCATTGTTTTTGTTTGAAAATCTTCAAATTCAAAAGGTTGAGAAAGTTTGAAAAAATGGAAGTGCTCATATGAAACTTTATGCTCATCGATGAAATCATTTATTGCATTTATTATTCCGATGAAAGGGGAGTCAATCAGATTTAATCTCTGATGAAATTTCAGTTATCTGAAAAATTAAGAGGGATACTTTTAATGGAGGATATTTTGTAGATGGATGTGCAGTTATTGAAGATTGAAAAATTATAGATCTTTAGTAGTTCATAATTATAGTTTTATTTTCTTCTAATGCTCATAAGTCAATCTTTTCTATTTTATCAAATTTTGGATATCTTTCTTTTATGGTGCGGTATTTAAATATTTGTGTTTCTCGTTCTTGTTCGATATCTCATCATTCAGGAAAATTGAAATATAATGTTTTATCATCTGATGTGAATATTGCAAACCTTGTGGATCATGCTAAATAAACAAAACGTACCATATTATTACCGAATTCTTCTTTTGCTAAAGATATTATTTTCATAAATTCATCTAAGTTTACTTCAAAGAAAAATCAATTTAAATTGTCTGTCCCTGTGAGATAACTTGGAGATTCTATTGTAAATAAAGGTTCTTCATCTGGATTTCTGATTCATAATAACATTCACTCTTTTAGTTCAACGTAAGTATTTTCATCAAAAACGGCAAAATTCTTGTCGTTGATATTGACTAGTACTTTGGGTTCGTAATATGATATTTCCACTCATAGAGTACTTCATTCTGTGGATATTATTCATGATTTTAATGGAAAAGTTTTTTGTACAATATCGAGTCATGATCATTCAATTTCTAATGGTAACTTGATTCATATAGTTATTAACTCTGGTTCTATTAGATTTTCTTCTGAATTTTCTTCTAATTGGAAATTAATGGCTCATACAAATGGAAATTTAAATTTTATGTTTTCTCATGATAAATTTTTGATGGTAAATCAATTTTGGATTTTTGAAATAAGTTCATCTTTGTCGGCATTGAATAAGAAATAGTTTTTTCATTTTGCTTCGTTAGCAATAAATTCAAAGAGGTATGGATTTTGGTATGTGGCTAAGGTATCTTCAGAAAATTTAACATAAGCTATCTTTTGTTCAGGTTTAAAAAATAAGGATTTTATCAAAATAATAATTCCAATTATGATTAGTAAAGCAAATCACATTCATCGGGAAAGAATACTCTTTATTTTTTGACTAATCTTTATCTCTGGAATTGATATCCCTGATCTATTCATCATTTTTTTAAATGATTGTCTACGTTTTTTGCGGGAAAAAGGTTTTTGATTTACGATTCCTCTAGACATATCGAAAGTAGTAGAATACAAAAGTTAAAATAACTCAGAATATGAATCCTCACATAACTTCTATTGGAGTATGTCAGAGTCTTTCTTTTAGCTTTGATTTTTTTTGAGGTTGTAACATCAAAAAATTTTCTTGTAAATCTTTTCTAATTGCATTTAAATATTCAGCGTGTTTTCATGTTTGATATCTGATATTCATTGCATCATAGGCAAATAGCATTGAAAAAGTTAGAGCGATTGCAAATGTTGTGCTTCGGATTCAATCAGCTAGTAAAGCTAATACCGTCACACTGCTTGCTACTCATGTATGGAAAGAGGGAAATCATCATGAGATGAAAATATGATCGAGACAGAATCTCTTTTCTACGATAGAATCTATTATTATCTTTACGAATTGAATTATTACTCAAACGAGTAATACGAGAAAGATTGGTGGAATCTTTTCTGGAAAATAATCAATGAAATTATGTCGTAATATGACGATGTAGTTTCGCATATATTTAAGTATATGAAAATAAACTTAATATCTTTGATATTGATATTAAGTTTAAATTCAAATAAAAATCTGACTTATTTTTTATTGTTCTAGCATTCGTGGATAGTATTTTTCTACGGCTCTCATTAAATTTTCTGGTCTAATAATTCCGAATTCTGTTACTATTCATGTAATACATTTATGTGGAATTCTATCAAATGCAAAATTAACTATGTTTAATCAATCTGGAGCTTCTGGCCATAATTCTTTTCCATCTCTAGTTTCTATTCAGACTTTATCTATAACATCAATTTTTAGTAAACTTCCCACTACATATAGAGGTACTCATGAGTTCCAAGCAGATAATCAAATTGCAAAGCTTCAAATTTTATTAATTACAGTTCAATCTGGTTTGATACAATCAGATCATAAAAATATTTCTTTTACATCTACAGTGTTTCAAAGAGTGTTGTCGATAACGGATGATGCAGAGCTATCTACAACCATTGTATCTGGGACTCCAGCATTTACTAAGTCCTGAGAAGTTTTTCTTCATTGATATAATGGTCTTGTCTCGGTATTGTATACATGAATTTTTTTTCAATCATTTCGTGCTTTTACTAGAATATCAATTACTGATTTTGAATGACAGTGGGTAAATATAATATCTCAATTGTGAATTAACTCTGCTCATATTTTTGGTCTGATTTTTTCTTCTCTTTCAATCCATCATAAATATTCTTTAAATGCGCTTGCGATTTTATTAGCATCTGCTCCTCATTTTATTTTTGATTTTGCATATTTCATTGCATTACGAAGTAATGGTTCGGTTTCTCTGGCATCTATAAGCATTTGTGATGCTTTATCGAAAAACTCTCTTACTTCGCTTGAGTCAGAAAATTTTTGTTTACGTAATTCTTGCTGCATTATTTTGCAAGCTTCTCTTGCAATATTAGTTGCTCATTGGATAGTGATATCTTTGATATCCTTAGCGATTTTTTCTACATTTTTTAAGTCTGACATTTTTATTTAGGAGTAATTAATAAAAAATATTATATATATTATATTCAAATGTTATAAAAAATGCAAAAAAATTTGAATAAAAAAAGTCACCGAAATATCGGCAACTATTTTTTTAAGAATGTTACGATAAATGATTTCTGTGAATCTTTATCAAATGGATCATATCCATCTATAGAAGTGTCAATTTCATAAAATTCTTTGTTGGCACTCTTAAAACTTGATAAAAGTTTTTGGAATTCATTTTCCGAACATCTAAATTCAACCTCAATGTTCTTGTCTGGTTGGATTTTTTGTGTCGCTGAAAAACTATCGTCAACGACATAATAGTTTTCTTTGAACAACTCCTTAATATAAGGACGGCACAAAATAACTCCAAATAAGAAAGAAAATCCTAGAAGAGATAAGATTTCACACAATACGCTTTTTACTTTTTTCATGATTTTGTTTTTTGATTTAGTTGATTTTAACTTTTTTTTAGGAAAATTCAATTCTTTTATAAAAAATTATGTGATTGGTGGACAGATTGATCTTTGTAAGATATTGATTATTAAATTATACTACAAGGTATTTATGGATAAGAATTCTTTTCCTATTAAAAATTTTATCCTATTGCATTTTCATTTATATATTCTTTTAGTATGTTTTTAACTTTTAGGATGTCTTGATTTTCGGCTGCTGGAACTCATTTTAATGGATAATCCCATCAGAGTTTTTTTCGTTTTCCTAGTGCCATTGTATGGTATTTTAAAAGATTTATTTTTTGAAAATTTTTTAGAGATTGAATAAATTCTCATACTTTTTTGATATCTTTTTCATTGTCGGTTAGTCAAGGTACAACTACGTATCTTATCCAATAATTCATTCATTGTTCATCGATGTAGCGGATGAAATCAAGTGATGTCATATTAGATGTTCATGTTACTTTTTTGTGTAATTGGGGAGTAATTCATTTTATATCTGGAAGTACGTGGTCTGTGTATTTTAGAGCCTCTTTAACGTCATCATTTAATATAAATCCGTTTGTATCTAGGCATGTATTGATTCAATTTTCTTTTAATAATTTTAGGACAGGAATTAGTTCTTTGATTTGTAAGAGACATTCTCATCATGAAAATGTAACTCATCAATCTTTTCAAAAATATTCTTTTTCCTTATAGACAAGTTTTAATATTTTTTCTTTTGAGATTTTCTTGTTTTCATCTGTGGAAATTGTATCTGGATTTTGACAATATAGACAGCGAAATGGACATCATTGCAGAAAAAATACCATTCTGATTCATGGTCAATCCTGAGTTGAGAATGTTTCATAAGAATGGTAATTTAGCATATTTAATCTAAGTTTACATTATGATAAACATGATCTACATCATCATTGTCATTTAGATTATCCAACAGGTGGTTGAAAACCTCTAAATCGTGTCATTCTAAAGTAACTGTATTATCTGCAAAATAATGTAAATCTGCTTCTGTAATATGGTATCAGAGTTCTTCTATCTGTTTTCTAACTGTAAGGAAATCAGTTTTTGTTGTGTAAACTTCAGCTACTCAGTCTTCGACACTTACATCAGTAATTGCTAAATCCATCATAGCCATTTCTACTTCTTCATCATTGAATGGAGTTACTTTCTCTAACTGTCTTCATTTATCTTCATATTTTTCAGAAATTCAATCAATTACTATTAAACCTTTTTCTTGGAATTGCCATGCAACTGCTCACATTTCAGCCATTGCTCATCATCATTTAGTCAAAATTGTTTTGATGTCTGAACTAGTTCTGTTTGTATTAGAAGTGATGGTTTTGATTAGAAATGCAGAACCATTTGGACCATATCATTCATAAATCATTTCTTTCATATCTTCTCATTCGAGTTGTCCTGAACCTTTTAATATGGCTCTATCGATAACATCTCTAGGTAATCAATTATATCTAGCCTTTTCTAAAACCATTTCTAATGCAGGGTTCATTTTTGGATCTGCTCAGTTTTTGGCTGCCATTTGAATCTTTTTTCCGATAATTGAATAGATCCTAGATTTTGCAGCATCTCCACTAGCTTTACGAGCAGCGATACTATGTCGTCTTCACATAATATTATATTAAGAAAAATAAAAAAATCTGGATGTAGTTTATTTTTTTGATCTCTAATTGCTAGAGAAAGTTTGTTATTTTGTGTAGAATTCTTTAACTTGCATTTTTATTTCCAATATATATACTCAGTTTTAGACAATTTTTTATTATTTAGTGTTGTTGAATAATGAAAACAGTACTTATCGTTGCTTTGGTAGTTCTTTGATGTGTATTTATGGCATGTGTTTTGATGATGTCTCCAAAATGATGAATTTGATTATGAATAGGATGATTCTCTGCATGATGAAATGAATATGGAAGTAAAAAATCAATTGAATGAAAATTGAAATTGATTGCAATGATTTCAGGAATATTGTTTGTCGGAGTTTGTGCTTTTATGCCATTTGTTGGTTAGTTTTACCTTGTAGAAAATTGTTATGTGGTATACGCCATACGAAGTAAGTGTATGGAAAAGAGCTTGAAAATACCTTTTGTGAGTTATATTTCTTTTGTGGATTATAGTTAGCTTTATTTTTTGATACTTTTATTTATTGGCTACATGATCACAGGAGGATAAGAAATGAGGGACTTTTGTTGAATGAATATTTGATGAAGTTTCTTATTTACCTTACCTAAAGACAGATGATCAAAGTGTATTTTATCAAAAATTTCTGTTCAAATCTTGTTTAGATTTGTATAATTATGAGCTTCATACAGCAGAAGAGTGATGAAAATATGCAGAGGGGCTTTGTAAGGTTTATACAGAAGATGATCAGAATTATACTGTTAAATTGGTAGATGAAAATGTAGTTTGGTCAGATGGAGTCTCTTTAAATATTGAAGACATTTTCTTTACATATGATAATATAATACGTCAAAATCATTGGGATATTCCGTGATTAAATACGTGGAGCTCTGTGACTGTAGCATTAGAGGATGGTAAGATTAGAGTAGGTTTTCCAACTGCTAGTACTGATAATATTAATTTTTTTATGAATGCAATTTTGCCTAAGCACGTAGTTGATTGAATGGATTTGGATACATATAAATCAGTATTTTCGCTTAATCCAGTTACAGATGGTTGTGCAAAAATTATGTCTCAGACAAAGGATGTTAATAGTTTGATTTTTGATTTAAATAGTTGTGATGATACTAACTTTGCATATTATCAAGTAAAAAGTTATGAAAATTTTGAAGATTTTGAAAGTTTCTTAAAATGAAAAAATAAGAAGGCAATTGTAGATGCTTATACTTCGATTTATAGTTTGGAGTGATTCACGTGACAGAATGTTTTAACTTCTAAGTTGCTTTGAGTATTCTTTAATACAGATTCTTGAAAAGCAAATGTTAGGCTCAGAAGATCGTTGTGATGACTTATATATCATAATTTTTTCACATGAAATTATTCTGATTATGTAAGTGAGTATGATTGAGATTTTTTGAATTATTATTTGTCAGCTTGAGAGAATTCTGCAGAATTATTGAGTCGTTTAACTTTATCAGATTCTGATGAAGTAATTAATACAAGTGATTTAAAAGACTCTTGAGCCCAAGAATTGCCTGCAAGTATGTCCATAAATTGAGTTGATAGAAAATTTGTATTTTTTATGCAAAAGCCAGATAATTCAAAAAGCTTAGAGATAAAATTTAGTAATGAATTTTCTGATATTAAAATAAAATCTTCGACAGATTGATCTACTCGAAGTCCGAAAAATTATAAAACTAAGGATAAAAAAGTTGTTTATAATTTAGTAAATTGACAAAATTTGAAGGTATGAGTTAATAATTTTACGGTTTCATGATTTATAAAAAATAAAACTTATACGATTGCAAGTATTGATATTTATGTATTCGAGAATTTATCTATAACTCAAGATGAGGATAATCAGTGGAAATTAAGTGTGCTTTATTATAATGATCCTGCTTCTGTTTTTGCTATACAGCAGATGAGAAATGTGTTCAAGGATGCATGAGTTCTGGAGAATTTTATTTTTGAACCTGTTTATGATGTAGAGGAATTAGAATGAAAACTTTTGATGTGAACGTATGATATGTATGTTTGAACAATTGATTTATGAAGTAGGAAAGATATGCTGACTTTATTTTGAACTGAAGATCCTCTTTTAAATCCTTCTAGATATAGAAATCCTATTTTGACATCACTTATTAATCAATATTATAAAACTCGTGATGAAAATGTCCAATCTCAAATTAATATTTTATTAGCTCAAGATATGCCAGTGATTTTTATTTGAAATACATATGAACCAGTACAGTTGCAGGAAAAGATTAAAGAAATAGTTTTTACTGATATTGATGATGATGAAGTGGAGGATAAAAAAGTTTATGCATATAGGTGGAGATATGATATTTATTCTAGATATTCGATTGTTCATGCTGTTCGTTTGAATGGTGAAAATGCTTTGAGTAGAGAGAATTTTGAAACTTATTTGATATCTAATTTGTTTCCAGATAATGAAGTGGATTTGAGTACGATGAATGTTAATTTAGATTTGTTTGATAAATGAAAAGGAAATGGATCTTGAGTTAGAATCCCTTATTATATGTTTGATTATGTTTCATTGTTAAATAAATAATTTATTTGGTGAGATCTGATTAATGTTTGATGTGATTGGATTGGAGCAGATAATCTATTATGCTTTTTTGGTGATAATTTTGTTAGTTTCAATATGATTGCATGAGTATGCTCATGCACGAACTTCTTATAGACTTTGAGATCCTACGCCAGTTCTTCAGTGAAGACTTACTCCAAATCCATTAAAACATATTGATATAGTTTGACTTATTTCTGTTTTTTTAATTGGATTTTGATGGTGAAAACCAGTTCAAATAAATCCTGTATATTATAAGAATCCAATTAGAGATGAAACTTTGACTGCATTTGCATGACCAGCTATGAATTTAGTGTTAGCGTTCTTTGGAATGTTAGTTATGATGCTTTATGGAAAAATAGTTTGAATTTGAGTTCAAGATTTATTATTGGGTGGAGATTTTGTGGTGTTGTTTTGGCAGATGTTTATAAGATTGAATATCGTTTTGGCAGTTTTTAATATGTTTCCTTTTTCTCCCCTAGATGGTTATCGTTTGATAAAAATTTGTTGGAAAAAATTAGCTCAATGGATGGAAAAAAATATTTTTTGGATTCAATGGATAGTGCCAATATTGGTAATTTCATGATCTCCGATAATTCAAAATTGGATAGTTGCAGTATGAGATCCAATTTATAGGTTATTTTTTATGTTGTTTAGTTTGATTTTTTATTAATTTCTGTCAAAAAATCAGTCTATTTCTTTCTTTTCTATTCTAACAAAGAATGGTCTTCCATGTTGGCAGACAAACATTCATGGTATCTTTTCAAATCAATTTTTTACTAATTCTTCCATTTGAGGAATCGAGAGTTTATTTCATGCTTTTATAGATGTTTTACATGCTTTTGTAGCATAAACTCAATCCATTAAGTGGTCGAATGTAATATTTTCTAAATATAGAACGTGATTGAATAATGTCATTAAATCTACGGGATTTGTTACGAATATCTTTGGAATAGCATATATTACTACTACATTTTCTCATAGCATTGAAATATCAAATCAAAGCTGATTTAATTCTTCTATTTTTTCAGATAAATTTGGCACGTTTGTTATTTCGTATTTTAGTGGTTGTAGTAATGGTTCTGGATTTAGATTTTGATCTTTTTTCATGGTTTCAAAAGCTATTCTTTCTGCTAATGCATGTTGGTCTATGTAGTATAGTGCATCTTGAGATTCTATTAAGATATAACTATTTCGTAGTTGTCATATTATTTTGTATTCTCAAATTTCTTCGTTGAAAAATCTGTTTCAAGATGTTCATTCATTTTGTAGACTATTTAATCAGAATAATGATTGTGTAGAATTGTTTGTGATATTTGCACTTTGTATGGCTTCATCAAAAAGCTTTACTTGTTCAGAAGTAGGAGAGGTTACTTGTTGATTTTCTCAAAAATCTGAAACAATTTTGTCAAGTAGTTCAGAATTTTGTTTGTTTACTCAGTTATTTTGGTTGTAATAAAATTTCTGGTTTGGATTATTGAAACTATAATGTTGGGATTGATGAGAAATTTTGTTTTGTCATAGTGTCTCAGAAATTGTGTTATATACCAATTGAAAAATTGTTTGGCTATCTGTAAATTTAACTTGTAGCTTACTAGGATGTACGTTTACATCGACAATTTTTGGATCTACATCAAGCATTAAAATTGCAAATGGATATTCTCATGGTGTAATTTGTCTAGAGTAAGCATCCATTAATGCTTTCTTGATAATTTTGTCTTGAATTGGTCTTCAGTTGACATAAATTTTTATATTTTCTGCTGATCAGAAGCGCAGACTCGGATCTGATACTACTCAATAAAAGTGGACAAAATCTGTCTTTGTGTCAAACTCTTTCAAGTTTTTTTTTCGATCTTGTTTGAATAAATCTGTAATTCTTCTGATCAAGTCTGCGGGTTTTAGATCAAAAATTATGCGGTTGTTTTTTTTGAGTGTCAAATATTTGTCTATATGTCGAAGTGCAATATTTACGAAATATGTGTAACAATAAAAGTATTCAGTTTGTGTTGATTTTAAAAATTTTTGTCTTGCTGGGACGTTGAAAAATAGGTCTTCAACTTCTACGATTGTTCAATGTTCAAATCATACGGCTTGATGGCTTGTAATTATATCTCATCATTTCTTTTGTAATTTAGTTCAGATTTGTGAATATTTGGTTTTTGTAATTACTGTAATTTTGCTGACTTCTGAAATACTGGCTAGGGCTTCACCACGAAATCAGTAACTAGATATGTTATATAAATCTTCATCTGTTTGAATTTTTGATGTAGCATATCTCTCAAGTAATAAATCCATGTCGGATAGTTCAATTCCAGTTCAATCATCTTGTACTGATAAAAACGATTTTCATCAATCGTTGATTGTAATTTCTATGTGCTGAGCTCATGCATCTAGAGAATTTTCTACTAATTCTTTTAGAATACTTGAAGGACGTTCAACTATTTCTCAGGCTTTTAGTCTGTTTATAACGTAGTCCGGTAATTTATGTATAGTCATTATTTAGTTTGAAGTTTTGAATATCTAAAAATTCTCGAGTTGAATTATATGATAACTGCTTTTAAAATCAAATAAAAATTTTATCAAAAACTTTACATTGTTGCTTAAAATTTTTGATAAATATAATCGTATAATTTTTTTAAAAAAAAGCAAATGAAAAGCGTGTAATAATCTGATTTTTCTTTGCATTTTTAAATGTTAATTTTATTATGATTTGGTTGAAGAATTTTTTTTATAAATTTTATTATTTGCTATGCAATTAAAGTTTAAGAAAATTTGTCTTTTGAGTACGATTGTAATTTATTTTGCATCATTTTTAATTCAAAGTGATTTTGGGCTTTTTCAGGCTTGGGCTCAAGAAAGAAATAATCGTGTGAATATAGTCGCAGTTTTGGTGGATAGTAAAATATATTCTTGAATTGAGAGTGGACTTGATTGGTATACTACTCATTATGTTCAGCAAAGATTGTCTGATACGAAGGCTTTAGTTATACCTCTTGATTTAAAAAATATCCATGCTTATGATATTTATCGTATGATGGAAAATATTTACTTTGATTGACTTAAAGATGTGAATTCAACATTGATTGGTTTAATAATGTTTGGAGATATTCCATTGCCTGTTGTAAATCAGAATTGATATATTTTCCCTACAGTTTATCCGTATGTAGATTTTGAAAGTCAAAAATATGTTTGGGATGCTAAAACACAGTATTTTATTCCTAATAATAATCCTAAATGACAAGCTGAAATATGGCATTGATTGATTAATTATTGAGAAAATATTTGAATGTATAACGATTTTTTTGCTAAGATTAGAAAGTATGATGAAAATGCGGATGAATTTATTTGAGATAGTTTTTGGTATGATGATTTTATCGCTCAGAAAAAAGGTTTCCTTAATGAAAATTTCCCTTATTATAGAAATAGAGTAATGTTTGCTGAAGATCTTTGATATCAAAGATATTCTTCTTTAATGAGAGATCTATTTGTTTCCGAGAATTCGGAAAATGCTGTTGATATAGTTTCTGAATTGTCAGAAGCTGCTAATATTCCTTTTGATAGCGTTGAAACTGATGATTTTTGAAATCCTATGTATACTACTAAAATGGTTCAACAGGAAATTGATACTAGTTTAGTTTCAGATTATACAGATCTTTTTTCTCAGACTAGTTCTTCGACTATGAGAGAAAATTTATTTGCTTGATGAAGATGGGTTAAAGAATATAAGAATGCTAGTTGACAGAAAAGTATGATTATGGATTCTGATAGTACTATTTCTAAACTTCAGATAAAGGATGATTTGCTTCTTTGAAATGATAAAATGCAGTGATTAATTGAAAATCTGAATGATTTGATGGAAAATGTTGTAGATAAAAAGGTTGAAGAGAAGAATTTAAGCATGGATATTGTGATACCTGTAAGTTATCAAAAAAAGACAAAAAAGAGGATCAATTTTAGGTGTGTTGGTTTTATTAGTCGTTTTGAGAATCATTATTTCGGTAGTAATGCTCGTTTTATTGATAAGTCAGAAGATCTTAGTGTATTTAGATGAACATATAGGAATTTGTTAGATCTTTGATGAGTTACGTATGATTCGTTGTTGGCTGGTAAAAATCCTGTAAAAACTGATTATGAAAAGACTGATTTAAAATTAAAATCAATTTGATGATCTTATGATGTGTTTTCTAATCAAGCGGAATGAAATAGATGATATACTATGACTACAGTAGAAAGGGATTTGGATATTTATGATGAAGAAAAAACAACGAAGGATGTAGTGAAATCTAGAAATGTCTTTGGTAGAGTGAAAAAAAAGTCTTGGCCTACTTTCTGTGATGATGATGATGAGGATCGTCAATGTGAAACTTTGTATGAATTTGCTAAAAGGTGGTGGTGATGAGCTTCTACTATTAATTTGATTAATGAGAGTGTAATGGCTTGAAGATATGAATTAAGTGGTTACTTAGCTACGGATTCTTGGAGGTCTATATTTGGTATGGATGGTTTTCAATCTTTGTTAGTTGGTGATGATGAATGAATTTCTGGTACATGATGGTACCATTGAACGTGAACTGGACCACAATGGGATGCTACAAGCTTTAGGTCGTATGTTAAGTATGCAAGTCCAACTCAGACGAAGTGATGGAAGAAAAAGGGATATCGGTATGAAATATATGATAATCATACACCAGATGTTCATATGGATTTTAGAGATGTTAATTATTGGGATTTGAGTCCAAGTATAGTGTCTATTCGTAGTAGTCGAAAATTTGCCCCAGAAAATAATAGTAGTAATATATTTACTGTTAGTACAAAAAGACCAAGTTGACTTAAATGCTGATGAACTACGGAATATTCATATAAAGTTATTAATTCTGTAGTGAAACATAAAAGTACTACAGAGGATCAGATTAATTGAATTGATCGTGATAAATATAGTGATACTTGAACTTTGTGAAAGTATTATCGTGATGTTAGAACGGAATATGAAGAATTACAAAAGGATATGGATGATATTTTAAATGAGTTTCCTGGTCTGGTTGATTTGATAAATTCGTGAAATAATTTTATAAATGAAAAATTGAAAGATTTATATTCTGGTGCTAATGCTTTGTCTCAAATTAATTGAGATTTATCTAATAAAGAGTCTCAAATTTCCGTATTGGAGTCTGAATTAGAGTGATCTAAATCAGAAATATCTAAAACTAAGTCTGAATTGGATGAACTTAATTCTCAATTGGAAGACGCTAAATCTGAACTTGAAAATGCAGAGGAATGAGATGATACTGAGGAATTAGAGAATCTTATTTCGGAGCTTGAGAATAGCGTTTCAGGTTTGGAAAAAACTGTCTCGGACCTTGAAGGTGATATCGAAAATCTTGAGAGTGATATTTCTGGTTTACAGTGAGAAGTAGCTTCATTGAAATCTAAGAAAGGAACAACAGAAGATTATATAATTTCAATTTTGAATGAGATGTCGAAATATATAAATCTTGAAAATTCTGAACTTGCTAATATATATAAATTAATTCAATCATTGTATGTTGAAAATATTATTGGTACTTTAGCGTTTATTGCTTATTTGGAGGGATGAAATCCGGATGATTATTATGCATGATGAAATTCTTCGAATTTGGTTCAGGTTGGATTCTTGCCTTCATGGATTTCTAATATAAATCGTATAGTGGTAGATGTGAAAAAAGGTGAAAGTAAAATTATCGATAATTATGAAAAAGTTTATTCAATGCTTCAAGATCAGCAAAATAGTTGGTCTACTCTTGCAAAACGTTTGAAGGATTTAAGTGATAGATATACAGTACAAGTAGATAAAGTTTCTGGTGAAATGGATCAAATATTCTTTATCCGTGATGATGGTGAAAATGACGGTGAAGAAATTGAGGCTGAAAATATTGATGATGAAAATATTGAAACAGAGGAAAACGTTAGTTGAGAGGGAAATGGTTCTATACTATTGACGTGATGATCGGCTCGTGAAGTGATGAATCTTTTTGAGGAAGAGCTTTGAGATGTTTCTTCTTTCTTTAATAAATTAATTGTAGAGGATAAAGTATGACCAACTATTGTGAAAGAAGCTAAAAATGATGAAGAATTTTTGATGTGGTTATATGAGCAAGAAACTTGAAAGTCAAGTAAAAGTTTGTGAGCTTTTGAATTGATTAGGTTTCAACAAAATTTTAATTCATGGAAAAAAGGTTTTGTGAATGGTGATAATTTTTCTGATGTAGATTGGATTAATCATTATGCTCAATGGGCAAGCTGACCATGATATGATTCGGATTGAGCAAGAAAAAATCATGATTTGTTGATTTGAGTGAGTGAACATATGTCATGAATGAATATTTTAACGCATGATAGGCCAATTGATTCTCCTCGTTATACGGTTATGCAATCAGTAGCAGGAAAAGAAATGAAATTTATTTATCCAGATTTATTTAAGGTTGAAGTTTATGTTTTGAGCTGAAAAAATATGAAATGAGAGGATAGACATATTTTGTTAACGTGATGACAAATTAAAAAGAATTTGATTAAATATTTAACATGAAAGGTAGAAGAATATAATAAGATGGTTAAGGAGGCGTGTGATAAGCCTTTAAGTATGAATGATTATTTTAATAGATTGAGAATTATGTGATATTCAATGGCTACGCCAGATGTATCTTTCCGTGAATGTGATGAACCTTTTAAATATGAGGATTTTGTGGAAGCTCTTTGATGAACGGGAATGCTAGATACTATATCTGAAGTTTTGTATTATCAGAGTCTTACAAATAAAGTTAAGTTTAGTTCTTGAAATGTTGAGAAAGATATAGAATTGATAAGGGAAAGTTTTTGACTGAATGATAAGAGAGAGCAAGTTCTTCGTGATTACTTAATTGAGTGAAATGAAGAAACTAAGAATCCTGTATTTGAAATTCCTACTTATGAACTTTCATGATATGAAGTAGCTTATATTAATTCAGATTGAAGGGATTATATATTTCCATCTGATCAAATTGGTAATGGTGAGGAATTTTCTCAAACAGTTGTTGAAGCTTCTACGGACTCTTTAAATATTGATAGACGTCAGCGTAATAATTATGAAAGAGAGTATGATGATGAATGTAATATTCCTCCTAATTGAAGGTTGCCTTTATTTGAAATTGGAAATTGATCTCCGTGGTTTGAAGGATTTAAATGTTGGTTGAAGAAGGTAAAAGAAGAACCAGTAAAATTAAAACTTACATTTGATGATAGTTTATGAGATATTTTGACGGCAGATTCTTTTAAGGATTTTATTAAAAATTCAGAATTAGGTCAAACTTTTGTTGACCGAAAGACTTCATGGCAGAAATATGAAGATGATTGGACTTCATTGTTGAATCCTTCAGAATCTTATGATTCAGATAAAGAAATTACAGAAATGCAGGTTAGGGCTGAGCAACGTAATCAAAAAAGGGTATCTTGAGATGATTCATATGCATATTTATTGTCCAGAATCAATGAGAATGTAAGGATTGAAAATTCTAATGTTATATTGTCAGATAGTAATCCTATAAGTAATTTTAAGATAGAATCGATAGAAGATATTCAGAATATTACTGTCACATTTATTTGAACTTGAGACAGTTGTATAAAAATTAATTCAAATGATTTGTGTAATGGGAAAAGTTTTTCAAAAACATTTAATCCGAAAACAGAACCTTTTACATGAGTGATTCAGGCAGCAAGTCATGTTGCTTGAAAAGTTTGATTGATTATGCAGATTAGTGCATGATGAGATTATATTGAAAGAATTGTAAAGTATACAATTAGCCCAAGTGCATTGGATTCTATGGAGATGAAAGTTGGAGATGTTAAAACTGTTGCATGAATGATTACTCCAATTACTGTTACATGATATGATAGATATAATAACATTGTTTCTTGGTGATTAACTGATTTTGATTTTACTGTTTCTCAGTGAAGATTTTTGAAAGATTGAGCATATCAGGATTCTTTTACGACTAAAGATTTGAGAAATTTGAATTTTTATTATCAAGCACCTTTAAATGCGGCAGATGAAAGTATTGCAAAAATACAGATTAAATCTAAGGATGGTAAAGTATGGAAAACATATGATCAAAGAGTTATTCAGTGAAATCCAGAGATAAGACTTAATTGATCTAGAATTTTGTGGTGAAGAGATCAGTTAGTGGCTAATACATGATATAAGTTAAAGTCTGATGAAAGTATTTATGTGTGATGAAAACTAAGTGTATCTAAATTACAAAGACTTGATATTGATATGAAAGATTCTAAGTGAAATATAATTGATATTGATACTCAGATTACAGTTAATTCCCAAAATGGTTTGATTGTGTTATGATCGGTAAATAAGCAAAATGATTGAGAAGATGTATTTTTTGAGACGTCATTAGGTCAAATGAATTGATGACATTTGACTCTTTATTATTATCCTACGACAGTGGCAGGGGATGAAATAATAAGGATAGATATTCCATGATTAGATACTCGTATAATTAATTTAAAGATTAATCCTGGAGATGTGCATAATGTTCAGTTTAATATAAAAGATATGAAATATAATGCTAAGAAACAGTATGTATGATTCCATGAAACTGAGTATTTGGAAGTAATTGCTACTGATGTATGGTGAAATAGAACACCATGTGTTCTTGGTGGATTAATATATGATCCTAGATTTGTAGAGTTTTATCCTCCAACTCCTGGTGTTTTTGAAGAGAATAGAACTGAGACAGTAGTTTCAAATAGAGTATTTTTAACAGATCCTGGATCAGAATGATATAAGAAAATTTATTTGTATTGAACGTGAGCTTGAGCAACATCGATATCACTTGGTAGTCCTTATGCATCAATTGATTTTAAGGTAACTAAACATATATTACCAGAATCTGGGTTAAATATAATGTATCTGAATTATTTTTGAAATGATTGGTGAAATCAATGGTGATATTTTTCTGATAATAAGAAACATGTAGAGTCCTTGATGACTCAGTCGAATAAGATTATAACTACGACTACTCAGTTAGTTTCTCAAAATAAAATTAAAAAGATTGTATGGAAGATAGATCCATGATTTTTGATTACCAATTTTGAAAATGTTGATACAACTATGATTATGAATTGAAATTCAATTAATGTAAAAATCTGATGATTATATGAAATGAAATCAGTTCTTTCTTCGTTAAAATGGATGAATACACCTTCAATTACTTCTATATTTACTGTGTTAGGTGGAGAGAAGACAAGAAAAGATAATTATGCTTTCTTTATCCCAAGTAATTCAGATTATAAAATTGTTGATTGAGTATTATTTAATGATTGAGAACGTGTAGCTAGTATTATAAATTGAGAATTGACTCTACAACTTTGAAATCAAACATTGGATAATAATGAGAATTTTTGGAATGTTACGTATAAATGAATTAATTATGGATCTTTGATTATACATTCGCCTGATTTTATTCCAGAAATCTCAGGATTCGGAGAACCAGTTGATCGTTATTTGGCAGAAAAAGTTTTCTCTAATTGATCTAGTGATTCATTGAATAGTGTATGAGTTTTTGATTGATTTTCAGATTTGGATCTTGGAAGTAGTTATAAATCTATACAAAATTCTGATGAATTAGAAGAAAAGATTTGATTTTTGTGAGATTTTAAAAATATTACTTTATTTGCAGAATGAGAGATTGTTTGAGAAGCAACTAAAAAGTATGGATCAGAATTGTTGATAAATTTATGAGATCCTGTCTTATCAAGAAAATCAACGAACGAAAAAATTAATGGTACGGAATTTGATGGGGGAATTTGACAAGAAATTTATGTAGATTCAGAAAATGATATTTTTGGAACTTATCAAATAGATTTTGATGGAATTTGAGGTAAAGATTTGTTGGTAGTGTATTTGGATTGAACTATTAAGTTGGCGAAAAATTATTGATGAAATCCAGATTTGAAGAATATGCAGGATTTGATGCGTATAGCTGTGCATATTAGAGATGTTTTTGTTGGAGATGCTGATTGAAATGGATATGAAGATATTTTGGTATATACAGATAATAATCAAATTAGAGCTTATTTGAATGAATGATGAATATTTGATGTAGATGGAAATGTTGCATGTTTGAATCAAAATGTGATTTGATGACAAATATCTGATACTCCAACTGATATGGAAGGAATTAATCAGTTCTTTGTCGATGATATGGATTTGGATGGTAAGGTAGATATTATTACGTATGATAAAAAGTGATATATAAAAGTATTCTTTTGATGATCTGTAAAACAGTGACCTAATCAGTGACCAAATTATTTGAGTACAGGGAAATATTATTGTGATACATGATGGTATGATAGAGAGGTAAATAATACTACAGTTGTAGCAGCTTTGTGAGTTCAGGTCGTTGGTGATTCTGTTTTCGATAATAGTATGATACATTGGAACTGAATGAAAAAACCAACTATTACAATAAGTGAAGGGGAGTTGCCTTTGTATTGAATAAAATTTAATCCAAAGACGTTGGAAAAATTGATAAAACATAGAGAAAGGAATTCAGATTGATCTATTGCTAATGTAACTACAGAAATAATGGATAAAGACAAATTTGATGTTGAAGTTGCAAGTAAAAAGTTCATTAAAGAGGAAGCTAAATATGTGGAAGTTGAATTATTTGAAAATGTTTTATGATTGACATGAGAGAAAGAGTGAAATGATTCAAATATTTATACCTTTGCTCCAAGTAGTTACTTAGATCCATGAGATCCTAATGATAAATGTAGTACATGGAAAAATTATCGTGTAAAGAGTTGAGATGCTGTTTTGATGGATTGAGATATCGTAACGGTTAGGGTTACGGTTAAGGCTTCTAGTATCTCTGCATGTGTGTGAGCTTATTGAGATGTTATACAGTGACCTCGAAATATTTATTATGATGAAAATAATATTATTAAATGATTTAAATTCTTGACTAATAAGAAGAATGCTGTTTTGAAAAAGAAAGATTGATATTTTGCGTATTTAGTTGATAATATTACACTTGCACCATGAGAAATGATGACATTTGAGTATGACCTAGAATATCATCATATGCCATTGAAAAAAATGAGTATAACATATAACACTTTTTATTGAGATTGACCTGATATAAAATTACAAAGTGTCGATGGATGTGTGAAAGATTTCGATGTTTATCATGGATGATGAAGATTATTTCCAAAGGAAACTATTTATTTGCAAAAAATGATAGATGAAGAATATTTAGAGGAGGATAAATATACAGAAGATTTTGCAGGTGATGTGATAAGTTATGGTTCAGATGCAAATAAATTGCCATGAATTGTTTGAGATAAAATTGACCGTGTAAAATTGTTGCAATCAGTAAATGCTCTTGAAGTGGGTAATGATGAAGAATGAAAGTCTACTTTGAAAAATGCTCTTTATCAAAAGATTAAAGAGTGATGATTAGAATCTTTAAATATGAATTTAGCGATAGATTTGTCTATACTTGAGGAACAGACTGATATGATAGAGGATGTTGTTGATGAAATTACACAATGAATGTGTAACTGATTCTCTTTTGGTGGTTCTAGTAATTGTAAGTGATTACCTGTTCCTTTCAATCAGGCATTTTTAGCACCTGGTAAATATCATTTGTTTGGCTGCTGGGAGTTGCCTATGTGACCTCTTGAATGATGAATACCTATGTTTTTCTTCCCTTGAACGTTGCATACTCCTGTAGGTTCTCTGCCTATACCATGGTGATTAAAGCAATCTGGAACTGATTGATTTTTATGGCCTTGATGATGAACATATCCTTCATTTATTAGAATTTATGCTGCTCCTACATTAACTGCTCAATTATGAATAGCTATATGTATGTGAACTTATGCTGTTTGAGCTGCGTTACCATCTCCTGTTGCAGATATTGCTGGTAACTGTATAGTTTTTGCTGTAAAACCTCAATGTAAAAATGGAGAAGAACATAATGAAAAGAAAAAAGATAGGGATAATCCTCATGCAGTTTATGAAGATTTTACAGATGAAGTAAAAAATAGTTGAATATGTTTGCAGTCTCAAAAGTGACCAGTAGTTACTGAACAATGAGCACGTCCGTCTCCATTTAATATGTATTCAATTGTAAATTCGCATTATGAATATAGAATTAGTCGTGATAATGTGGTAATTCGTGAAAGTCAGATGGATGATATTTTAGATAAAATTCAAGAAGTATCTGATGGTAAGATTAATGCAAAAAGTCTATGGGAAGATGCGTTAAAATGACGCGTAAAAATTGCATGAAAACAGATAAATCTTTCGATTCTTGATATGGTGTTTGGAAAGGAAACGATAGATAAATTATATAATAAGTATTTTGCAGATGCAAAATTAACGGCAGCTGATTATTGAATGTGAGGTTATCCGGAATATAAAATAAATGATATGTGAATGATAATTTTGGAAACTACTTCTTATATTTGACCGGATGAAGACAATAAAACGAAAAATTCGATTTTCATTTGAGATGTGGATATTTTATGATGAGATTATACGGTTAATAAGATTAAATGATGAATTCAGCAATGAATTAGACAGTTATTAATTGATAAGTGGCTTGATCCTCAGATTAGGTATATAGCTAATCAATTGACAAAGATGCATGTGAATATAAAATTACCAGATTTATGACAAGTTATTGATGGAGAAGGACAGTTTATTAAGAATCTTACTAATAGTTTTTGAGATATCTGGAGTTTTAAAGATGAAAATGAAAAACAAGATATCAACTATGATAATATGGGAAGTCGAAATAAGGCTATATCTAAAAAAGTATCCAAGTGGCAAGATAATAACTATGATAATTTGGTAAGTCTAAATAGAGCGATTTCCAATCCTTTTGAATCGCTTGCAAGTCTTTTGAATGAAAGTAATTTGATTAATGTTTCGGTAGAACCTGTGACTATCAAAGTTCCTCGAATATTTACCGAAGATATTAACGCTTATGAACTATATTTGAGACAGTGGTTGGAGGTTAATACATGAATATTAAAAGAATGGGAGGATGTATTGTCTCCGTTGGTGAATAATTGCTCAAAAATTGAAGATGAGAAAGAAAAGGCAGAATGTTATAATACAGCAAGAAGCAATTTGGATTCTCTTATTGAATTTGAATGATGAGAGTGGAGACATATGCAGGAGCAGATTTATGCAAATATATTGGTATTGCAGGAGTATAGAAATTTCCCATTTGAAATTTATGAGTGGATTCATGTTATAGACAGATATATGTCGGAAATTATTTCCTTAATTAGTAATACTATTTGATATTTATCATTTTGGACTTCAACTAATGCTGAAAGATTTGTTTGATATGTTGATGCTATAGTTCTTATTTTGAATATTATAAAAACATATCAATTAGTAATTGATTTCTCTAAAGATTGGTGAAAAAATTGTGGTACATGTACAAAGGATACTTATGATCAATATTCATGTAAATTATCTTTATTATGTAGTCAAATTAGCTTGCCAATAATTCAGATTCCAAACTTTAAATTGCCGAATATAACGTTGGATCTTTCAGATATAAATCTTAGTTTAGATTTGATTTTACCTAGTTTTAATTTTCAACCTGTTAGGATAAATTTGCCAGATTTGCCAAATTTACCTAATCCTCCTGCTATATGAGCAAATATTAAATTGTTTGATTTGCCAAATATCCCAATTTTGCCTGAGCCTCCAAAGTTGCCAGAATTACCATCGTTTATCCCAGAAGTAGAAATTGAGCTTCCAATCTTACCTCCAGCTCCGGAGATACCAAAACTTCCAAATGAAATTGAAGTAACTGTTAAAATTGCAGAAATGATTGGAAAAATATATTGTATTGTAAAGGGTAAATTTGGTATGGTTGGTGAGAAATCAGTAAAGGCAAAGATTGAGCAGTTAACACAAAGAACATATGAAGTAAGGTGGATAGATAATATAATGGATTTTACTAATATGATATCTACACCAGTTCATAATTATTGACTTGATTATGAAATTTCCTCACATCTTGATTTGCAGTTTAACTTCTTGGATTTCTATAGTTATTTGGATACATTAACAAAATCAATTAATAATCTTACTGAAACATCTGTTAATTGGGTTAATGATCAGGCTAATAATGCTGTAAATAATGAATCTTTGCAGTGAGTAATTGATGGAATAGATAGGGCTAATATTAAGTTTAATGTAGATCTTACTAAAGATGATTCTTTATCTAAAAAATTAGATGAAAAATGACTTACGAGTGATGAGATTGAATATACAGATTATAATACAGCTAAATCCAGGTTGGAAGATGTTCTTGCTTATATTAGAAATACTACAAGTGATACTAATTTCTCGGATTCTTTAGATTTATCTATTAATAAAATTGAGAATGAAATTAGTAAAGTGAATAAGGTAGAGCCAAATTTAGATTGACTTGAAAAAATAAGAGTGGAAATTATGTCTTATTTGGATGAGCAAAGGGCAGAGTATGATAAATTAGCAAATTTGATTAATAATGATTATGATGGATTCTTGGCGATGTTGGATTCTGAAGATAATAAGTTTAAATCAAATTTGAATACGTGAAAAGTTTTAACGTTTAATTTACAATTATTCAATGTTGATTCTTCTACAAGGGATAATATTAATTTGATAAAATGAGTAAATCCTTATGTGGATTTAATGGAGAATAAGAAGGATATAATTGATTGATATTGGAATGCGGTTAATTCAAATACTGCGAATGATTTGTGATTAACACAGGCTCAGTATTTGGTATTGCGTGATGATATTATGAGGATGAAAAATCAGATTACAACATTATATTCAGTTACTAAACCAATATCCTCTACAGAATTGATTGCTAAAAATTCTAGGGTTAGTACAAATAAAACGTTATTGACATCAACTGATTGATGAGCAAGATTATGAAGTAATATGGCAGTTGCTGATGTTATAGATCCTTCTGTACTTTCTAATTGAATTTATGAGAAAATTATAAAGTGACCTGATGTAAATAAATTAACTAAAGTTGTATATTCAGATTCTTTTGTCTCTCTCATTTGAGATGGGTATTATCATACTACTCATTCACAAGATCATGATATAGTATTGTGGGATGATAATTCTATCTATTTGAAATGTAACGGTTGATCATGTAATGGTGCTGGTTGATGATATAGTACTTATTATAGTACAGATACATTGGATAATATTCCATACGAAGAGAAGTGGGTTAATTTTGATAAGGATACAGTATTAAAAATAGCAGATGTTAATGAGGAAGTAAAAAATCGAAAAGTCATTGGTCAAACTTATGATGTCCTTTCTTTCTCATGGGATTTGGAAGCTGTGGATGGTTATTTGATAAAATTAGTGGATAGAATTGATTATAGCTATGAAAAACAAGATTTTAAATCGAAACAGGCATACTATGTACTTGCTCTTCCAAAGTCAGCCTCTTTGAGTTGATTGTATGATTCCTGAGCAAAATTAGAATTATTGAAAAAGATAGATAAGATTGAGAATCTTTATGATAAAAAAGATGTTCTTCAAATAGTTTACTATGATGCTAATAAAGATTTGGCAGATGTCACATTATCAAATGTGGATAGAAAGTGGTATTATGCACGTATTGCAACATTGAACTTTACTTGAAATACTTATAAAATTAATTCTCCATGGTCTAATCAAATTGTTGCTTGAAAACAAATTGTATGAGATGAGCAGGAGCCAGAATGAACTCCAGAATTGTTTAGGCCTTCTGTAGGAGAAGTAGTGAGTCATGGAGATGATTTGGATTGATATGTTTGAACATGGTATGATTTAATTGTAAATTGGAGAGATAATGTTGCATTGTATTATATCAACTTATCTAAAGATTGAGAAATCCTAGATGAAAAGTATACATCTCAAATGGAGGATAAGGTTGTTACGAAGTTGGATCTTCATACAAAAGAAGAGAAAGAAGTATTTAATTCTGTTTGAATAGATCAGTTCTGAAATAAAACTGAGAAGGTTATAACGGTTAATTATTCTATTCCTGAAATTACGATAACGGATATATCGAAGAATCTTGATTGAAAGTCTGTAGCGATTACTGCAGAATTATCACAAGATATTGATCAATGAAATGTTTCTTTCCAAAGGAGAAGATGAAATGCTTGGAAAACAATGGTTCCAACTGGAGGGCAACCAGCAGACATACCTCTTGCTCCTAAGATGAAAATAGTGACTTGAAATCCATTCTCCGCATGAAATGAAATTGCAATGTACGATAAAAATGGTGAGGTATTGGCGTTGATTGATCCAGATACAGCTGAACTGAAAATACAGCCTGGTTATGAGGATGAATATGAGATAAAGGCTGTAGTTCAGGATAATCCAGTATTACAGGTTTGTAATAAAAAATCTAAAAATTCAACTTTCTCGATTTCTCTTCCTATAGATGAATGTCAAAAAATTGAGGCAGATAATTATAAAATTGATTATTTGGATGAGAAATGAAAGATGTGAGTATTTAATTGATGAAGAGTTGTTCATAAAGATTGAAATAGTGTATTGTTTGTTTCGCCTGATTGTCGTTTATATAGTGAGTATTGATTGGAATGAACATATGATTTTGATGCGTGAAATGGTTTAGTTATACTTACGTTGTATCAGACTATTGATACTTCGAAAAGTAGTCCTATAAAGATTCGATTAAAAGTAAAACCTTTGGTAGAGGGTTAATGTGAAAAAAATGTTAATAAAAATGTTAAAAACACAATTCTGAACTAGATTTTCTCTTGCATCAGGTTGTGTTTTTAATATATATTAGTTGTTTATTTTTGTTTGTTGAATATAAAATGGTTACAGAATATACGTTGCCTCCGCATAATATTGAAGCTGAAAAGTGAGTGATTTGATGAGCTTTGATGGATAATGAAACTGTTTGGATTTTTGAGTGAGATGGAATTAGATGAAGCGATTTCTATCAAAAGGAACATTGAATGATTTATGATGCTATTACTCAACTTTGGAGTGATAAAAAAACAATAGATGTGGTAACTGTTGCTGATCAATTGTCAAAAAATTGAAATTTAGAGAGCGTATGATGAATTGATTATCTTTATGAGCTGTCAGCTTTTTTGATTTCAACTTCTCCTTGTGTGGAATATAGTAAGATAGTAAAAGAAAAATCATTATTAAGACAGGTGTTAAAAGTGTGTCAGCAGATTACTTGAGATGCTTATGAGCAAAAAGATACAGTAGAAATCTTTGATAGTATTGAAAAAAGAATTTTTGATCTTACTCAAAATCAGGTTTGAGATAGTATTTTAAGTATTGAAGAGATATTGAAAAACAGGGTAGAGGATTATATGGAGATAGTAGATCATCCAGAGAATTTTAATGCAAATAAAGTGAATTCTGGGTATCATCAAATTGATGAGATGTTGACTGGATTTAAGCCATGAGAATTGATTATATTAGCAGCTAGACCTTCGATGTGAAAGACTGCATTTGCATTGAATCTGCTTACTCATATTGCATTAGAACAGAAAAAATCTGTAGCAATGATGTCATTGGAAATGAGTGTTGAATCGATTGTGGATAGAATTATGTCTGAAGTTTCATGAGTTCCTATGTATAAAATTTCTAAGTGAAATTTGGATAATGCAGATTTTGCTCAAATGTGAGAAGCAATGGAAAAATTATCTTCAGCTAATATATTCTTAGATGATAAGGCATGAATCACGGTACCAATTTTGAAGTCAAAACTAAGGAAATTGAAAATTGAAAAAAAACAACTAGATTTAGTGATTATAGATTACTTACAGCTGATGCATTCTACTGTGTTTCAAAATAATAGAGTACAAGAAATTTCTGAAATTTCTCGTTGACTGAAAGAGTTGGCTAAAGAACTGCAAGTACCAATTTTAGCACTTTCTCAGCTTTCTCGTGCAGTTGAATCGAGAGTTGATAAAAAGCCTCAACTTTCAGATTTGAGAGAGTCTGGTTCAATTGAGCAGGATGCAGATGCTGTTTTGATGCTTCATAGAGAAGAATATTATGATCCTGATACTGATAGAAAATGAGCAACGGATGTATGTATTAGAAAAAATAGGAATGGGGCAGTTTGAGAAGTAGAACTACATTTTGAGAAAGAAATTATGAAGTTTGTGGAGACAAAGAAAGAGAAAAAATGAGATTGAACGTATTAGAATCTTAGTTTATAATACAAATCCATATTTCTTAATCAGTTTTTTGATTTCTTCTGATAATGTAGGATAGGTGAGTTTTGTTAGATCGTATAATCTGTTTAGTGAAGAATTATGTTTTCATAGTTTGATTATGGATTCTAGAGTGGAAAGATTCAAGGTCTTTCCGTTTTTTTTGATGGCTTTTTTGATGCATTCTTCGATATATCATTTATTAGTTGTATCAAAATTATAGAGACATTCTAGGATTGATAATTCGAGATTTGCAATTATGAGATTTTTGCAATTGGGCATGTTTACTTCGTTCGTCAACTTAATAAGTTGAGAAATCAGATTTTTTCATTTAGTTTCAAATTTTTTGAAGGCGATTTGTTTTTCAAAAAGAACGGTTTCAATTACTTGTTTTTCTTTATTTATGATTATTACAGTTTCAGGTATTGTTACTCCATTTCAGTGTAAATGGATTTCTAAGGCAGTTAAGCCTCAGACATATCGCTGTTTACAAACTCAATTGCAATGTTCTTTGAGTAATTTTCGATATCGTTGTTCTTCTATTTCTTCGGCAGTAATTTGTTTTTCTGGATTTGTAATATAGAATAAATCTTTTCTTAATCAGATGAGAAATCAACGGTTTCTTAGTTGAAATGTGATTTTATAAATTTTACTGATTGGGGTAGATTCTCAAAAGGTTAAATAGATGTACTTTTTGAGGTCATCTGAAGATATTATTTTTTTCTTTTGTTTCTGTAAAATTTGTATCAAATTTTCTATTGGTTTTTCCATTATTGGCTAAATAAACTAAAATATCTGTAAAAAATTTATAGAAATTATTCCAAAAAAATCAAGTAGATTTTTCCTAAAAATTTTTATGGACTTTTCCATTGAAAAAAGATGTAATAATCATAAAAGCAGGGTAGTTAAATTTTTTGAGTTTTATTTCTGAATGATTAGTTGATTATGTTTCAATGAGCTTTGATAGATGCTAATACATGTGCTAGGAGAGATGTTGTATGGAATTCAGTTAAGGCAAGTTTCACTGAAATTCAGGATAGTACTTATGAGGTTTTGTTAGAGGTTAGTTCAAATAAGTTTTTGGTTAATATGGTGACTGATGCAGCTGGGGTAATCCAGTGATTTGAAATAATAGCTGTGAAGTGATTTATGGAGCTTACAAAGAAAGTGATTGATGTGGTAAAAAAAGTTGTTTCTCATTTGTGGGAGATGTGTGATTAGGAAAATGGTTGTATATATATGACTGATTCAGGATTGAATCAGTTTTTTTTAATATCAGGGATGGAACTCCCATCTTCTTTTTTGTAAACAAAAAAAGGATGCTATAGGCATCCTTTATGAATTTGAAATTTGAATTATTTGTTTCTTTTGAAGAAGTAATTGAATAGCAGTGCTGCTAAAGCTGCTCAAACTAATGGAGCAACGATGAATATCCATACTATATTGAAAGCTCAGTCTTGGAATAATGCAGGTCCGAAGCTTCTGGCAGGATTTACAGATGTTCCGGTTAATCCTAGTCATAATAGATGAACTAAAGTTAATGATAATCAAATAATAAGTCCAGCTACTGGAGCGTTTTCAGATTTGTGAGTTGCTCAAAGTACAGCAAAAACAAAAACAAAAGTCAGAATTACTTCTGCTAATAATCATAGCCAGATGTTTCCATTAACTCAATCTAATCCGTTTGCTCATAAATTACCGAATCAAGAAAATAATACTCAAAGGATCAATGCTCACAAAATTCATCCAATGAATTGAGCGACCATGTAAAGGCAGCAATCTTTAAATTTCATTTTCCCTGTTAACCAAACTCATAAGCTAACGGCTGGGTTTACATGACATCCTGAAATAGGACCAATGGCATAAGCTAATGCTACAATTACTAATCAGAATGCTAGAGCAGTAGCAACAATATTTACTCCTGTCCAAACTGCAACTCCACATCAAAAGATGACAAGAACCATAGTTCATAGGCACTCAGCGATGAATTTTTTCATGATAGTTGTATAAAAAATAAAAAATGCAATTATTGAATATTGAGTTATGGGGAAAAATCAAGTTATTTTGAATAAATTGTAATTGCCTTGAAAAACTACATAGTATCTGTAATTTACAATTGTTTTATTATTTAGATATTTCATGAAAAGCTTTCTGACTGTAACCAATATTTTGATTGTGATTAATGTTGTAATCTTTCTTTTGGAGGAAATGGCATGATGAAGTACTAATACAGGGGTTGCGTTTAGCTTTTGAGCAATGTTTACTCCAGTTTTTACTGCACAACCTTGGAGAGCATTTACTGCGATGTTTTTGCATTTCTGAGGTACTCATTTGCTTATGAATATGGTATCATTATATAATATCTGACCATCAATTGAGCATATTATGTGAAAATGGAAATATTTAATAATTTATTTAGTTAGCTGAATTTGTGGAAATTTATTGGTATTTTGAATAGAATCGTTTACTCAAGATTTCTCATTGTGAGCAGGAGCTTCATGAGCGATATTCTGAATTTTATGAGCT
>OCVV011351399.1_pt1 | contig 28678 bp, 25 predicted proteins | sample 1539721 | NCBI WGS metagenome assembly OCVV01 (sample SAMN02144230, study PRJEB22623) | gut metagenome | biome: sheep rumen | host: Ovis aries | place: New Zealand | reverse complement strand
AACCCGGAGCGCACGAAGCCATGGGGCACAAACCACGCGGTATTAATGGGTAAAGACCTTATCAAAGAGCCGTTTGCTGTGATCAATGCAGACGATTTCTATGGCAAAGAGTCTTATCAGGTACTCGCAGACTTCCTCCGCTCGATTGAAGGCAAACAAGGTCAGTACTGCATGGTCGGTTATCGTGTTTGCAACACCCTCAGCGAGAACGGAGCAGTTAGCCGCGGTGTATGCCAAACGGACGAAAACGGTCTGCTCACGGATGTAGTGGAGCGCACAAAAATCGAGGATAAGAACGGTACTATCGTCTTCACCGAAGATGGTGTGGATACTCCGCTGGATCCTCATACACCTGTTTCGATGAACATGTGGGGCTTCTCGCCGGAGTACTTCCAATACAGCGAAGAGGCGTTCTGCAAATTCCTCGCGGAGCACGGACAGGAACTCAAATCGGAGTTCTATATCCCGACGCTTGTTAACCAACTCATCGGTGAGGGTAAAGCTACCTGTAAAGTGCTTGACACGCCGTCCAAATGGTTTGGCGTAACCTATTCGGAGGATCGCCCGCAGGTGGTCATGAAAATCAACCAACTGATCCAAGAAGGTATCTATCCCGCTAAATTATTCTAAAAATCGTAAATTATAAATTATTATGGCAAGAATACTTGTAACCGGAGGAACCGGGTATATAGGTTCGCATACCACCGTTGAACTGATGCAGCAAGGCTACGATGTAACGATCGTAGATAACTTGAGCAACTCGTCCGTAGATGTATTGGACGGCATTGCGGCTATTGTGGGCAAAAAGCCTGAGTTCGCCAATATTGACTGCGGTAACTTCGTGGATCTGGATAATGTGTTCAAAGCCTATCCGGATATCGTGGGTGTTATCCATTTTGCAGCCAGCAAAGCAGTGGGTGAGTCGGTAGAGAAACCGTTACTCTATTATCGCAATAACATCGGTAGCCTTATTACGCTGTTGGATGTGATGAAACTGCACAAAGTATCTAACCTCGTTTTCTCGTCCTCTTGCACCGTGTATGGTCAGCCGGACGCTGCTCACCTGCCGGTAGATGAGACCGCGCCTATCCAGAAAGCGCTCTCTCCTTACGGCAACACCAAACAGATCAACGAGGAGATCATCTGCGATGAGGCGCACGCAGATAAGGACCTGCATGCTACGATCCTGCGTTATTTCAATCCAATTGGCGCACATCCGTCTGCATGTATCGGTGAATTGCCGAATGGTGTTCCGCAGAACTTACTGCCGTTCATTACCCAAACCGCTGCGGGTCTCCGCCAGGAACTCAAAGTGTTTGGTAATGATTATAACACCGCCGACGGCTCCTGCATCCGCGACTACATCTATGTAGTGGACTTGGCTAAAGCACACGTCAAAGCGATTGATCGAATGCTCAATGCCGCTGACCGCGAGCAGGTAGAGGTCTTTAACCTCGGAACAGGAACGGGGCTCAGTGTCCTCACGCTCATCAATGAGTTCGAGGCGGCTACCGGTGTGAAGATCCCTTATTCTATCGTGGGACGCCGTGAAGGCGATATCGAGCAAGTATGGGCTGCTCCCAAGAAAGCGAACGAAGTGTTAGGCTGGAAAGCAGACACGCCGATCCGTGATGTACTCGCTTCCGCTTGGAAATGGGAGAAACACATCCGCGGCATCAAATAAATCGTTAAATCGTAAATCGTTAAATCGTAAATCACTTTATGCTTTATCCTCTTAAATTCCGCGCACACCTCTTCCATAAGTTATGGGGCGGTCACACTATCGAGAAATGGTATGATCACGTGCCGGCTGACTTTGAAAACGTGGGCGAAGCTTGGGTCATCTCGGATGTTCCCAATTATCCCACGGAAGTGGTGAATGGCTCTCATGCCGGTGACAACCTGCAAGATCTGTTGGAGGTCTATATGGACGAGTTAGTCGGGGAAAAGGTCTATGAACTCTTCGGAAACCATTTCCCTTTGCTCATGAAGTTCATTGATGCCACCGATGATCTGTCTATACAGGTGCACCCGGACGATGAGTATGCGCTGGAACATGAGGATTCGCTCGGCAAAACGGAAATGTGGTACGTCATGCCGGCGAAAGGCAAATCGTCCATCTACCTGGGCTGGAAACAGCAAATGAACCTATCGCTTATCCATGCTTCCGTGGCCGATGGTACCTTGGCGGATTATTTGCTGGGCTACGATGTGCATGAAGGCGATGTGGCTTTTATTCCGGCAGGAACGGTACACGCTATGCGACGTGATACCATTGTAGCGGAGATTCAGGAGAATTCGGACATCACGTACCGCCTCTATGACTACAACCGTGTGGGAAATGATGGCAAGAAGCGTCCTCTCAAACTGGATAAAGCGCTTGATGTGATGAATTTCGCGCCGGCAGATCCTCAGTCGAAAGACCCCAATGCGGCTGTTGTGACGCGTACAGCGCCACGTATTGACGGAGCAGTCAATATCAAGCAACACCCGTATTTTACGGTTAATCTCCTCTCTCCCACACGTCCTATCCAGCGCGACTACGCGCCTCTGGATTCGTTCGTGGCATATATGTGTGTGGAAGGAGCTTGCGCGGTAAAAGCCTTGGATTGCGAAGTGGCTGAGAATGCTACCGTTTCACTCAAACTCGGCGAAGCGGTTCTGATCCCAGCATCCCTCAACGATATTGTCATTGAGCCTTCGGGACATTGCAAGCTATTGGAGATTTACGTGGAATTGTAAACGGTTTGGAGTGAATAAGAAAAAAGAGGCGCGTGCCTCTTTTTTTTATGTTGTGGACGTTTCTTATTGGAAGAAGCTGAAATGCACACTTCCGTACGTCCGTGTTTCTACATGCCTCGGATGCGTTGTAAAGTCCGTATCCTTGCCGTGCTCGATAACTAACCAGCCCTCTTCTTTTAGTATGTCTTGACCTAAAATCACATCGGGCAGGGCAGGTAACTGTTCCAAGGCATAGGGGGGATCGGCAAAGATGAAATCGTACTTCGTCCGGCATGCACTGATGAACTTGAACACATCGCCGCGGATGAGACTAAGGTTGCGGATTCCCAATTGGTGGCAACAGGCTATGATCCAGTTCTGCTGTACATGCGCAATCTCCACAGACGTCACTTCCCGTGCGCCGCGGCTGACACATTCCAAACCGATGCCGCCTGTTCCTGCAAAGAGATCCAATACGTCTATTCCCTCAAAATCCATTCGGTTGTTGAGCAGATTAAACAGGCTCTCTTTCGCAAAGTCCGTCGTCGGCCTTGCGGTTATATTTTTAGGGGGCGACAATCGCCGCCCCCCGTATTTACCACTAATAATTCTCAATTGTCTAACTATTTACCAATTCGTTACTCCCAGTTTCCGGCATTGTTGTTCGGCGCATTGATGTCGCCCACTTTCAGACCGGTGTAGTGATCCAATTTAGACTCGCGGTCAATTAAGTTCACCAACTCCTGCTTGTTCAGGTCGCCCAGATAGCTCTCAAACGGAGCGCGAGCCTCAAACAGCGGAACGCGGATGCCTTGGCTGGTTTTGTAGTCGTTATTCACCTCTAACTCAAAACGCTGACCGTTGCTGAAAGGAATAATAACGATTTGGTCGATCGAGTTTTCGTCATACTGACCTTTGTAGAGCGATTGAAGCATGTTCGACTCAATGGTATCACGACGGAAACCTTGCAGGTTGTTCTTCTTTACATCTGCGTCGTTCTCCCAGATATAAGCGTAGAGCTCGTCGTTGTTCTCGAAGTTCAGTTTCTTGTTCTTCAGCGCTTTCTTCTTCGCCTCGTCCAGAATCTTAACAGCCTTGTGCTCGGTCAAACCGGCCTCCAACTGCTTATCAGTCAAACTACCTTCCTTCAACACTTCTTTCTTCGGAGCGGTCTTGAGGAAGAGGAGTAACGAGTCATAATTAGCGGTGAAACGACCATTTTGGTGGTGGAACTCAACTTCTGCGGTACGCAGATCTACCAAGTTCTTAATTACCGCTACTTCACGCTCTGCACGTGTGTTCTCAAATTTAATAGGAGTGGTAACACTCTTTACGCAAAATACACCCATCACTACTACGGCGATGGTCAGCGTACAAATCACAATTGCTCTTGATGCTTTCATTATAGGTTAAATTTTAAATATTTCTTTTAAACCGTGTTTTTTGACCCATTTTTTACCCTCGGGTACGACAATATTTCAAAAAACGCTGCAAAGTTACAAAAATATTTTGATATATGCAAAAAAAATTGTAAATTTGCAGCGTTTTTTAATTTGAGTTGTATGGAAGACAGTAATAAAGTCTTATTTTCGATACTAAATGAGCGTTTGGAACTGATGCGTCAGTTGGATGCGGAGGGCGATTCGGATCGCCGCAGACACATCGCCAAAGAGACGCAAACTTTGCATGCTCCGATGGCGCACAGATTAGGTCTCTATCAGATCAAAACGGAGATGGAGGATCTGGCGCTCAAGTTCCTTGATTATGACACCTATAAATATATCGCGCACGCGTTGAACGCAAAAAAAGCGGAGCGTGAGGCGTATATCGCATCGTTTATTGCGCCGTTGGAGGAGAAACTGAAGGCGGAAGGATTTTCCTTTACCATCAAAGGCCGTCCGAAATCTATTCACTCCATCTATCATAAGATGCAGGCGCAACATTGCGATGTGGATAAGATATATGACCTTTTCGCAATCCGTATCATATTAGACTCGCCTCCCGAGAAGGAAAAATCCGATTGCTGGCAGGTCTATTCCCTCATTACGGATATCTTTCCACCTAACCCCAAACGCTTGCGCGACTGGCTTTCTGTTCCCAAAGAGAACGGCTACGAGTCGTTGCATACCACGGTGCTCGGACCTGAAAATCGATGGGTAGAAGTGCAGATTCGTACCAAACGAATGGATGAGATCGCGGAGAAAGGTGTGGCGGCGCACTGGTCGTACAAAGGCGTCAAGGGGAATATTGTGCAGAAGTCCGGAGATGTCTATGTCTTCACGCCGACAGGCGATTTGAGGCGTTTGCCGGAAGGTGCCACGGTTTTGGATTTTGCCTATTCTATTCATAGCGAAGTCGGCTCGCATTGCGTCGGCGGTACTATTCGTAATCAAAACGTCTCCATTCGACAAAAGCTGGAGAACGGCGATCAGGTCTCTATTTTGACCTCACCTAACCAGCGTCCCAATGCCGGATGGTTGGAGTTTGTGGCTTCCTCTAAAGCCAAGAGCAAGATCCGTCAAGCGCTCAAAGAGCAGGAATATAAATCGGCGGCAGAAGGAAAAGAGCTGATCGAACGCCGCTTCAAGAACTGGAAGATCGAATATACCGAAGCGGATATAACGCGCATGGCGATTCGGCTTGGTTACAAGGCCGTTTCGGATATGTATCAGTCCGTGGCAACGGGCAAAGAGGATGTGCAGCGTTTGCGCGATGTGATGCTTACGCCCGAAGAGGCGCCCGTGATGCATGAGCATACCGAATATGTGCCCAAGTCGGACTTGAACGGTTTGGCTATAGAGGTGGATATGAACGTGAAGAATGTGGATTTTAACCTCTCCAAGTGTTGCAATCCGCAGCCGGGTGATCCTATTTTCGCTTTTGTTTCCGTCCTCAAAGGCATCCGCATCCACCGCATCGATTGTCCCAATGCCGCGGATATACGGGAACGCTATCCGTATCGTATTTTGCCCGCGCGATGGGCGAAGAAGTCGTAAATTACCAACCACCAATAACCAATATAATTTGTCCGAATATCCAAGCCAAATATTAGAACAAGCGGTTAATCAAATGGCTTCGCTTCCCGGTGTGGGAAGGCGGACCGCTTTGCGTTTGGTGTTGCATCTCTTGCGTCAGTCCGATAAAGACGTGGAAGCATTTGCTACTGCATTCACGCGCCTAAAAAAAGAGGTGCTTTATTGCCGCACGTGCCATAATATTTCGGACACCGAGATTTGCCCGATTTGCAGTTCCCCGAGGCGCGATCATGCTACCATCTGCGTGGTGGAAAACGTCCAGGACGTCATGTCCATTGAAAATACAGGGCAGTATAACGGCGTTTATCATGTTTTGGGAGGCGTCATTTCGCCTATGGAAGGAATAGGACCGAAAGATATTGAGATAGATTCGCTGATAGAACGGGTCACCAAAGGCGGAGTAGAGGAGATCATTTTAGCCCTGCCTACCACGATGGAAGGAGACACCACGAATTTCTATATCTCCCGCCGTTTGGCGAATACAGGGTTGGCGGAACTGCCTAAGTTGTCCCAGATCGCGCGAGGTATTGCTATCGGCAACCAATTGGAATATACCGATGAAATCACGCTCGGGCGATCCATCGTTAACCGTACGGAATTTAAAGGATAAAACGTTTAACTGACAATAAATTGATTATGGAAGAGAAAGTTATCAAGCACCTCAACTGGTGTTATTATGGTATCATGGTCTTTACGCTCATTGTATTGAGCGGGATGTATTATTTGACTTCGCGGCCTGATTTTGAGCCTTTAAGCCCGATGGAGCAACCGGGTATGTTTCTTCAGTATGTGGTTATGGGTTTGACGCTGATTGCCATTCCGTTTGGTTTATATACGGTTAAATTGTTCAAGCCGGATACATATGAAAAATACGAGGGTGTTGCGGCACAACGTATTTTGGTGGTGGGTTTTACGATGCCGATGAACATTGCGCTTTATTACCTTTTAGGTAATTATCAACCGATGATGTGGTTAGCGGCGATGAGTGCTGTTGCGTGGTATTTTACCAAACCGACACTTGGCAAAATGGAGCAGGAAATGACGCCCAAAGACCCCAATGAACCAACTTATTAATCCCCAAATTGTAAATCCTTTATGATTATTGCATGTGATTTTGACGGGACGATTGTAACACACGAATATCCCAAAATCGGCAAACCGATTCCGTTTGCTATTCAGACCTTGAAAAAACTACAGGAAGAGGACCATCATCAGATCATCCTTTGGACCGTTCGTGAGGGTGATTTGCTGCAAGAAGCGCTTGATTATTGCAAGTCCAAAGGCTTGGAGTTTTATGCCGTGAACAGCAATTACCCGGAGGAAGAACCCGAGCATGGAACGGCGCGCAAACTGGTAGCGGATCTGTGGATTGATGACCGCAATTTAGGTGGTTTGCCGGACTGGGGGGTGATCTATAATATGATCCATACAGGGCACCCGTACGAACCTGCTCCGCAAGGGAATATGGAGGATTTGCAACCGAAAAAGAAAGGCTTTTTTGCTAAATTGTTTGGCTAAATGATGATCAAGCTCCGTAAAATCGAACCTTCCGACCTGCCGTTTCTCTATCAATGGGAGAACGATGCTTCGTCATGGGCGGACGGGGCAAACCATAATCCGCTCTCGCAGCAGGATTTGCGGAACTATATCGAATCCACGACCGGAGATATTTACCGCGACGGTCAACTGAGGTTGATTATTATGGAGGATGAAACGACTTTGGGATGTATTGACCTCTTTGACTTCGATCCCAGAAACCGGCGGGCGGCAATTGGCATGTATATCATCCCCGAAGCGCGCGGAAAAGGACTCGGAAAGGAAGCCTTGAAACAACTCGAAGATTACGCGTTCGGCTTCCTGAACCTTAGATTATTATACGCTATTATTGCTACGCAAAATATTCCTTGTTCGACGCTTTATAAGAACGCCGGGTATGTTCCTTCTTCCCCTTTACCGCATTGGACTTTGGAGTCAGATGCCGTTTTTTGGCTAAAAATGAACAAATAAGTGTTTTTTTCGCGCGCGTGCTTGCGTATATGAAATTTTTTTTGTAACTTTGCACACTTTTTTGAAATTCCTATTTTAACGATATGGCTAAAACTGCTTTAATAACAGGAGTAACGGGACAGGACGGTAGTTATCTGTCCGAGTTTTTATTGGCAAAAGGATACGAGGTACACGGTATTATCCGTCGTAGCTCAGTCGATTACCGTGAGCGTATTGCCCATTTGGAGGGTACGCCGCATTTTCACTTGCACTATGCCGACATGAGCGATTCGATGTCGCTGGTCAAATTGGTGGGAAAAGTGATGCCGGATGAGATCTACAACCTCGCTGCACAAAGCCACGTGCAGGTCTCTTTCGATGCACCGGAGTTTACCGCTGATGTGGATGCGGTCGGTGTGCTCCGTATTCTGGAGGCGGTTCGCACAAACCATTTGGAGAAAACCTGTAAGATCTATCAGGCTTCTACTTCTGAGCTCTACGGCAAAGTGGAGGAAGTACCGCAATCCGAGACGACGCCTTTCCATCCCTATAGCCCGTACGCCGTGGCTAAACTGTATGGTTTCTGGATCATCAAAGAGTACCGCGAGGCGTACAACATGTTCTGCTGCTCGGGTATCCTCTTTAACCATGAGTCCGAGCGCCGCGGAGAGACGTTCGTGACCCGTAAAATCTCGCTCGCAGCGGCACGCATCGCGCAAGGAAAACAGAATTGTCTGTACTTGGGTAATTTGGATAGTTTGCGCGACTGGGGGTACGCCAAAGATTATGTAGAGTGCATGTGGTTGATCCTTCAGCATAATACACCGGAAGATTTTGTTATCGCGACCGGCGTGCAGCATAGCGTCCGCGAGTTCGCAACACTCGCTTTCCACCACGCTGGCATCGAACTCCGTTGGGAAGGCGAAGGTATCAACGAAAAGGGTATCGTAGCAAGCATCAATACTGCGCTCGCGCAGGCTAAGGAACTCAAAGTCGGAGACACCGTTGTGGCTGTCAGCCCGGACTTCTATCGCCCGACAGACGTGGTAAACCTCCTCGGAGATCCTTCCAAAGCCAAACACGAACTCGGTTGGAATCCGCAGACCACATCTTTTGAGCAACTCGTTGAACTCATGGTGGCGCACGATATGAAGAAAGTAGCTGCTGATGACGCCGCCGCGGAGATCCGTAAGGTCAACTTGGCAGAGTACCTCGAGAAAGGAGTGGACAAATGATTTCTCCTTATCTTCCATCTGATTTCCATCTGATTTCCATTGGTCTTCATCGGATGCTCATCGGGTACTCATCGGATGCTCATCGGATGCTTGGTATGAGACTGGTATGACGAAAACGGGAGAATAAATAGATAAAACAAAGAAAAAATGGAGAAGAATGCAAAAATATATGTAGCAGGACACCGTGGAATGGTGGGATCTGCAATCGTACGGGAACTGCAAAGGCAGGGATATACGAATATTGTGACACGGACGCACAAAGAATTGGACCTGTGTCGCCAAGAGGCGGTGGAGAAGTTCTTTGCGGAAGAGAAACCGGAGTATGTGTTCCTTGCAGCGGCTAAAGTGGGAGGTATTGTGGCGAACCAGAATGCCCTCGCGGATTTCATGTATGACAACATGATCCTCGAGATGAATGTTATTCATGCGGCATGGAAGAACGGCGTTAAGAAATTGGAGTTCTTGGGCTCGTCCTGCATTTATCCGCGTATGGCGCCACAACCGATGCAGGAGAGTTGTCTGTTAACCGGTGAGTTGGAGAAGACCAACGAGGCGTACGCGCTGGCAAAGATCAGCGGACTCAAATACTGCGAGTTTTTGAACCGTCAGTACGGAACGGATTACATCTCTGTCATGCCGACGAACCTCTATGGTCCGAATGATAACTATCACCCGGAGCACAGCCACGTCCTGCCGGCGCTCATCCGACGTTTCCATGAGGCGAAAGTGAGTGGCGCAAAGAGTGTGACGTGCTGGGGAACAGGTTCTCCGCTGCGTGAGTTCTTGTATGTGGACGACCTCGCTAACCTCTGTGTTTTCCTTATGAATAACTACTCCGGCAACGAGACCGTCAATGCCGGAACAGGCAAGGAGTTGACCATCAAAGCTTTAACGGAACTGGTGGCGAAAGTAGTTGGCTATGAAGGAGAAATCCTTTGGGATAGTACCCGTCCGGACGGCACGCCGCGCAAACTGCTGGATGTTAGCAAAGCAACCAAACTCGGCTGGACGTACAAGACCGAACTCGAAGACGGTATCCGTCTCGCATACAAAGACTTTTTAGAGAACCCGATGCGCGCAGAAAGATGAGAGACTTCTCGCTGGACATATATCGTGAACTCTTGGAGACCTTGCAAAAACAAGGTTACGAATTGATTTCCTATGCAGACTACCTGCATCAAATGTCAAATGACAAATATGTCATCCTCCGCCACGATGTGGATCTGAAAGCCCCGAACAGCCTCAAGACTGCGCAGATTGAACATTCCTTGGGCGCGAAAGCAAGTTATTACTTCCGAATCATACCGGAAAGTAACCAGCCGCAAATCATCCGTTCTATCGCGCAACTCGGGCACGAAATAGGCTATCATTACGAGGACATGAGTCTATGCAACGGAAACATAGATCAAGCATGGAGCCATTTCCAAACTTGGCTGAACTATTTCCGGCAGTACTACGCTGTAGAAACAATCTGCATGCACGGCGCGCCGACAAGTAAGTATGACAGCAAGGATCTTTGGCAGAAATACGACTACAAGACGCTCGGTATCATCGGCGAGCCGTATATGGACTCCGACTTTAGCGATGTGTTCTACCTGACGGACACAGGCCGTTGCTGGGATGGTTACAAAGTGAGTGTGCGCGACAAGATACCCGGTTACCAAGACGAATGGACCGCAAAAGGCTTGGTTTGGCACACAACGCAGGAACTGATAAATGCAATAGAGCAGGGCAAACTACCAAACCATGTGATGATTACCACACACCCGCAGCGGTGGACAAACAACAAAGCGGCATGGTACAAAGAATGGTTGATGCAAACAACCAAAAACATAGTAAAGCGAATAATAGTAAAACAAAATCATGGATAAGAAATTAAATTTTGGACTTATCGGAGCCGCAGGTTACATCGCTCCGAGACACATAAAAGCCATCGCCGATACCGGTAATGACTTGATTGTCGCGTATGACAAGTTTGATAGTGTGGGACGTTTGGACAGTTCGTTCCCGGATTGCTCGTTCTTTACTGAGAATGAGCAGTTTGACCGTTTCTGCTCCAAGCAGATGCGCACGGCAAATCCCTTGAACTGGTTGTCTATCTGTACGCCGAACTACACCCACGATGCGTTTATTCGTTACGGTCTGCGTCTGGGCTGTAATGTGATCTGCGAGAAGCCGCTTGTGCTGAATCCTTATAACATCGATAACTTGGTGGAATTGGAGGCAGAGACCGGACACCAGGCATATACCATTCTACAACTGCGTCTGCACGACAAGATCCGCGCGCTGAAGGAGAAAGTGGCTAACGGACCGAAAGATAAGATCTACGACGTGGATCTGACCTATATCACGAGTCGCGGCAAATGGTATTACAGTTCCTGGAAAGGCGATGTGCATAAGTCCGGCGGTATTGCCACCAACATCGGCGTGCATTTCTACGACATGTTGCAATGGATCTTCGGACCGGTGAAGCAGAACATCGTCCATGTGATGTCCTTTGACCGTGTGGCCGGCTATTTGGAGTTAGAGAAAGCGCGCGTGCGTTATTTCCTTTCTATTAATGCGGATTGTCTTCCTGCTAATGCCGTGCAAGGTGAGAAACGTACATACCGCACGCTCTCTATCGACGGCGAGGAATTTGAGTTCAGCGCAGGATTTACAGAGTTGCACACCGAGAGTTACAGGCAGATTCTTGCCGGTAACGGTTTCCGTATCGCCGAGGCACGTCCGTGCATCGAGACGGTATCACAGATCCGTCATGCAGAACCGATCGGACTCGTTGGTGACTACCACCCCTTAGCTAAATTACCATTAAGCCCACACCCGTTTGGATGGGATGAGAGAAGATGAGAAAATTGAAATACATATTGTTTTTTGCAATAGTGGGCTTTGCGCTTTCCTCTTGTGTGACAGCGCGAAAAGTGAACTATATGCAGAAACCGGATAAGGAGATCCCTTCTTATGCCGACACGCTGAGTTTTGAGGATTACGAGTTACGCATAGGCGACCGCCTGTACGTGTACGTGTATTCCTTAAATGAAGAGGTAATGAAGATGTACAACGCCGGTGGTACAAATGCTTCTACCATGCGCCAGCAGATGAATCATGGAAGCATGGGAGGTTCGTATGACCTTTATACCTATTTGGTACACGAGGACGGAAGCATTGATTTCCCCACCATCGGCAAGGTCTTCGTGCAAGGCAAAACGACCCGCGAAGTGCGCCAAGAGTTGGAAAAACGTCTCGGAACATTGTTGCAGGAATTGCCGGGCTATAGTACGATCTCCGTAGAAGTGAACGTAGTAAACCGCAGTTTCTCTATCATCGGCGCGCAAAGTGGCCGCTACATGATCAACAAAGAGAAGATGACCATCTTTGAAGCCCTTGCTATGGCAGGAGATATGGACGAGTTCAACAGCCGTAAGGAAGTGAAACTCGTGCGTGAGCGCAACGGCGTTACGACGATCAAGACCTTTGATGCGCGTACCGAAGATATTGTCAACTCGGAGTATTACTACATCGAGCCGAACGACATCATCTATATCCGTGAGATGCCGGGTTACAGCTTTGGTATCAACCATGTAACAACCGTCATTGGCGTAACGGCTTCTACGCTTTCGTTTGGTATCTTGATTTACACGATTGTGCAAACTGGTATCAACCATTGGAACAAACACGTCACTAACAAAGAAATAAATGGAGGAAGTAAATGATGAGAAAGATACATTCGATAATATTACTCCTCGTGGCGGTGTTGATGAGCAGTTGTTATACTCACCACGTCATCGGCTATTTGCAGGAACCGACGAAGAACAACGGCATTCCGGTCTATGATAGTGCGGCGTATGAGCCTTACCGCATCCATGTAAACGACGAGATTATCTATCGCTTGATTTCCATGGATGAGACCATTACCAAAACATTCTCGTCCAATAATAATATGTCCTCCGGTCAGTACGCGAACTCATACCGCGTCTATTCAGATGGAACGGTGGATCTGCCTTTCCTCAAACCGGTGAAGCTCGTTGGCTTGACGGAGTTGGAAGCAGAAGCGGTGTTAAGAGAAGCATTCCGGGAAATAATCCCCGATGCAGATGTGAAGATGGTACTTTATAACAAGTATTTCTCGGTGATCGGAGATGCGAATTCCGGACAATATTATATTTATAAGGAGAAGATGAATATCTTCCAAGCCCTGGCGATGACGGGCGATGTGATGAATAGCGGAGACCGCAGACATGTGCGCATTGTTCGTCCGAAGGACTTTGGACAGGAGCCGGAGATTTTGGAATTTGATATTCGTACCAACACCATTATTGATTCAAAATACTATTATGTCTATCCGAACGACGTGATTTATGTAGCGCGTACGAAAGACAGCTTCTATAAAGTACCGAGCTATGCCGGTTTCATCGGCTTGATAACCAGTTCTATAGCCCTCTTGACAACTGTTTTGAATCTTGTGGCTAACGCCTATAAATAACGACTATGAGTAACAATAATCAATATTACACACCGGGTGGTAATAACAGTTATTACCAGGGAAACGGTAACTATTACGCCGGACCGAATGGCAATTATTATGCAGGTGGAAACCAGCAGTATTACATGCAGGACCCATTACAACAACAAAACAATGACGAAGAAGAAGGCTCCAATTTCAATATCATGGAGTGGTTGTTCGTCTATCTTCATTATTGGTATTTGTTTGTAATCGCTGTAGCGATTGCGTTGGGTCTGGCGATGTTGAAAAACAGACGCTGGATGCCAACGTATTACTCCCAGGGCACGATTGTCATTAAGGAAAATTCCGGCTATGGAGCGGATTTGGCTTTGATGCAGGGATTCGGAGTGGATGCCGGCTACAAGAACGTGAACAACCAGATGATCATGCTCGGTTCCTATGACTTGATCGGCAGGGTAGTGGACTCGCTTCCGTTCATGGAAGTGGAGTATATTACCCAAGGACGTTTCAAAACGCGTAATCTGTATCATCAGTCGCCTATCGTTATTGACGATATGCGCGTGAGCGAGCGTGCGTACAATATGTTGTTCCAGATTGATTTCAGAAATGACGGTACGCTGCATGTGTCTTCGACCGATGAGAATATGCCGCTGAGTATCGATGCACGTTACGGAGAACCCGTTTCTTGTCAATTGTTTGACATTATTATCTGGCCGACAGAATTGATGGTTAATTCCGGAAGAATATTTTTCCGTTTCCGCGATCGTGAGTCCCTGATCAATGAGTTCATGGGCGGTTTGCAGTTGCAGTTTGTGCGTGACGGATCTACGGTTCTCGCTCTTGCGCTTACCAGTGAAACGCCGCAACGTGACTGTGAGTTCCTCGACATGTTGGCGAAAGTATATCTGCTCCAGAACTTGGAGAAGAAAAACGAAGTGGCGGAGAACTCTATCCGCTTCATTGATCAGCAGTTGGATACACTCAAAGCCTCGTTACGTGTCAGCGAGGGCGCTATGACCGATTTCCGTCAGGAGAATCGCTTCATCGATGTGAATACATACGCAGGTGAGTTAATGGGAATGATAGCCGGTTATAACCAACAGGCATTGGACCTGCGTTTGCGCGAGACCTATTTCGACTACCTCATCAACTATATTCATACGAATATGAATAATGATGCGGTGATTGCTCCGAGCACAATGGGCTTGTCGGAACCCACTTTAGCGGGATTAGTGCAACGTTTCAACGAAATACGTATTCAACGCAGCGAACTGACAGAGAAAAACGTCTATTATGCGAAGTACACTAAAGAGATGGAGACCATCAAAAGTTCTATCGAAGAGGTGGTGAAATCCATGCGTGCAACGCTTGAAATAGAGAAAATGGATCTGAAACGCCGCTATTCCGAAGCAGAGGATTCGCTCAAAACACTGCCGGAGAAAGAACTGCAGATGGTTGCTATCGAGCGTAACTACCGCATTGATGATAACTACTACACGTTCTTCCTCCAGAAACGCGCAGAGGCTGAGATTCAGAAGGCGTCCAACACGCCCGATAACTCGATCATGGACAAAGCGCGCACGCTTTCTGTCATGAATATGAAGACCAAGAAAAAAACGACTACTTCTTATCTTCTCATCGGTTTCCTGATTCCGTTAGTGCTGATTACGCTGAGTGAGTTGCTTAACAACAAAATCCGCTCGCCGAAGGATGTAGTGAATCTGCGCGTCTTCCGTCTAATCGGTACATTGCGCCATGCACGTAACCAAAACCCGACCTTGGTCAAAGATGCGCCACGATCTACTTATGCGGAAATGCTGCGTGCGATCCGTACGCGTATGGAGTTTGTGCTGCGCCGCAAAACCAAGACGGTGGTTTGTATCACTTCCACGGAGTCCGGAGATGGTAAGACCTTTATCTCTACCAACTTGGCTGCCCTCTATGCTATGAGCGGCAAAAAGACCTTGCTGATCGACATGGATATCCGCAAACCGAATATTCACACCAAGCTGGCATTGGAAGGCGGTAATGGTATTTCCAACTACTTAGCAGGAGATTGCGAACTGGATGAAATCATGGTCAAGAATACGCCGTTTGGATTCGACTTCGTGCGTGCTGGAACTATTCCGCCGAATCCGGGTGAACTCATTCACTCTGATAAATTCACGGAATTCTTGAACCAAATGCGTGAAGAGTACGATTTCATCGTCATTGACACATCTCCTATTGGTCTTGTTCCGGACGCCTATACGATTATCGAGCAGAGTGATATGTGCTTGTTCGTCATCCGTTGCATGCTCACCAATAAGTCCTTCTGCAAACAGACTTTGGAACAGATGCGCGAAGTGGTGGAGAATCCTGAGAAGATTCAATTGGTACTCTCCGACATCTCGCTCGGAAAGAACCACACGTACGGTTATGGCTATGGCAGTTACGGCTATGGGTATGGCAGTTATGGTGGTTACGGCTATGGTTATGGTAGTTACGGTTATGGCTACGGCAGCAGTCGCTCCAAACGTTTTGGTAAGTTATACGGCAAACTATATGGCAAACTGGTTCGTGAGGACAAAGCATACCAGGCCTATAACTATTACCACGACGATGAAGTGGATGAGGAGTCGAAAGAGAAAGACCAAAAGTCGTAAATTAGAATTGAGAAGGGATGCAGAAATGCATCTCTTCTTTTGTTACGGGATGCAGAAATGTGATCTCCGCTGCATGGAGCATGAGGCGTTCTCCTGCTTTGCCATACAAGCGATCGCCGACAATTGGCGCGTTCAGTCCTTCCGGATGAGCCGCATGAACACGCAACTGATGTGTCCTGCCCGTCAGAGGATAGAAATCTACCAACACCGAACCATCCGCTCTCCGCTCGCGGACATGAAAACGTGTAATGGCGGCCTTTCCATGCTCCTTGTTGACCATCTGCCGCGGACGGTCATATGGATTTGGCAGCAAGGGCAAACTGATCTCGCCTTCATCGGGTATTGCCTGAAAACGGTTATTGGGCGCAAGCACGGCCTCATAGCGCTTTTGAATGTCCCGGCGTTGGAAATAGGATTGTAATTCTTTATATACATCCGGCTTCTTTGCCAATACGATCAGTCCGCTGGTGTCTTGGTCCAAACGATGCGCCGGCATGATATATGCTCCGTTAAGCCGCTTGGAGAGGAACTCTGTCAGCGAGATCTCATTCGTCTTGCCGGGAACAGATAATACTCCTGCCGGCTTGTTCGCAACCATCAGAAAATCGTCCTCATACAGCGTTTCTATCTCCTCCAATACAGCCGGAGAGGGTTGTTGGGAAGTGACAAACTCCACATTCAGACCTTTGGTTACATGTCTTAGAATAGGTGCACAACGCCCGGAACAAGGCGGATAGAGCACACCTTCCTGCCGAATCTCATTGCGTGGCGAAGCACCGATCCAGAACTCCGCTAACGAAACTGGCTTCAGTCCATGCGTCAGCGCGTATTGCAATAATTTCGGTGCACAGCATTCTCCGGCTCCTGCTGGAGGCAAAACGGAAGACTCCCTTGCTCCTCGTTCCTTACCAAACCAGTTTTCCAGAGAGACAATAGGCTTCTCGTTTGCAAAAATCTCCAATAGATCTTTCGTTTCGCCCAAACCGTTTACAAACCGGTAGTTGGAAAAAAGCAACTGTTGCAAACGTCTGGACTCCACTTTGTTGCTTCCTACGGGGGGAGTGGACATCGCATAGACAGGCGGCACAAACCCCTCGTGGTCATAACTGCCGTCTAATTGGGCAGAGAATGCCGCCAAATAGGGTAGCGGATGATCTCCACCATCCACCATTAGCACACCGAACATTTTTCCCTGCCGGTGCAATTCGCTTTCCGGGTTCGCGCGCATGTACGCGTGTACCTTATTTATTATGATATTGACAGCCTCCTGAATATCCATATTTTCTAAATTCGATGCAAAATTACAAAAAAAAATCCTTCCAAGCAAGCCCAAAGTGCTATTTTTTGAAAAAAAAGTACAAAAAACTTGCATATGTGCAAAAAAAGCAGTAATTTTGTACCCTGTTATGCAAAAAGCTTTCGATAACGATAAATATATTCGCATTCAGTCGGAGCATATACGCGACCGAATTGCGCAATTTGGCAATAAGCTCTACCTTGAAATGGGGGGCAAGTTGTTCGATGATATGCACGCCAGCCGCGTGCTACCCGGTTTTATGCCGGATAGTAAACTGCGTATGTTGACCCAGTTGCAGGACTCATTGGAGATCATTATCGTTATTTCCGCTTTGGATATTGAGCGTAATAAAGTGCGCCAGGATTTGGGTATTACGTATGATGAAGATGTCCTGCGTCTTCGCGAAGAGTTCGCTTTGCGTGGATTCTTAGTCTCTTCGGTAGTTATTACTCACTATTCGGGCCAACGTTCCGCAGACTCGTACCGCCAGCGGTTGGAGCGGAAAGGAATCTGTGTCTATTATCATTATACCATCGAGGGTTATCCTCATAACGTGGAGCTGATTGCTTCCGAGGAGGGCTTCGGTCGCAATGATTATATCGAGACCACGCGGCCTTTGGTGGTTGTAACTGCTCCCGGACCGGGTAGTGGCAAGATGGCGGTTTGTTTGAGCCAGCTCTATAACGAGCACGCGCGTGGCAAAGAGGCAGGTTATGCAAAGTTTGAGACTTTCCCCGTGTGGAACCTGCCGCTCAAGCACCCATTGAATGTGGCGTACGAAGCCGCTACGGCGGACTTGCAGGACGTGAACATGATCGACCCCTTCCATCTGGAGGCAACAGGCAAGACAGCGGTGAACTACAACCGCGATATAGAGATTTACCCGGTCTTGGAAGCCTTGTTTACTTCTATTTATGGCTCCAGCCCGTATCATTCGCCCACAGAGATGGGTGTTAATATGGTGGGTTTCTGCATCAGCGATGACGAAGCCGTGCGTGAAGCCAGCAAGCAGGAGATCATCCGCCGCTATTTCCAGTCGCTCTGCCATTTAGCGAACGGTAAATGCAACGATGCGGAGGTGAAGAAACTGGCGCTTTTGCAGCAACAAGTGGGTATCACTACAGCGTATCGCCGCACAACAGTTGCCGCGCGTGAACGCCGGGCGCTTTCTGGAGCTCTGCACGATGGCTCATTCAACCATGCTGCCGCAATCGAGTTGCCGGATGGTAAGATTATTACCGCGGAGGCAGGACAGTTATTGGGCTCTTCGGCGGCGCTTTTACTCAACGCAATGAAGGAATTAGCCGGCATTGACCATGCCCTGAGGCTTATTCCGCAAAATATCATTGAACCCATACAGAAAACGAAGATCAGTTATCTGCATGGTCAGAACCCGCGTCTGCACACGGACGAAGTGTTAGTGGCACTTTCGGTTCTCTCGTTGCATGACGACAACTGCCGAAAGGCGTTGGAAACACTACCGTTACTGAAGGGTTGCCAAGCGCACTCTACGGTAATGCTCAAAGAAGTGGATTGGAGAACATTTAAGAAATTAGGTATTGATTTAACAACCGACCCGGCACGCAAATAGGATAAGAGAACGCGGGTGCAAATCCCGGACAGACCGGCTACTGTGATTGCTTCGGCATAAGTCAGATCGCTTTCCTTTTTGTATCGATTGGTAAGTCCTCTTGGAATAGGACGAACAATGACAAAAAAGATATTTTTCATACTTTGTTCGGCACTCTGTGCTATCTCTGTATTTGCGCAAAGCGATACAGACTTGGACTCGTTGTACCGCCGCTTCCAAATCGAGGAAGTGGAGGTTACGGCGCGCGCGCTGGAAAAGGATGTCATTCAGCCGCAGACCCTCAAAGGACCTGAACTCCAACGCCTCAACGCGCTCTCTGTGGCAGATGCCTTGCGCTATTTCTCCGGCGTACAGATTAAAGATTATGGCGGAGTGGGGGGAATCAAGACCATCAATGTCCGTTCGATGGGAAGCCAGCATACAGCGGTGTATTACAACGGCATTCAATTGGGAAATGCCCAGAACGGACAAGTGGACTTAGGCCGCTACTCGCTGGATAATATGGAGGAAATACAACTCTTTAACGGCCAGAAATCCGATATTTTTCAGTCTGCGCGGGAGTTCGGTTCGGCGGGAAACATCTATCTCACTACCCGCAAGCCTTATTTTAAGCCGGACGAGCACGTGCATGTGCGCGGCAAAATGCGATTTGGCTCCTTTGCCTTGGCTAATCCCAATGTGGGAGTGGATGTCAAACTAAAAGAGGATCTCTCCCTGACCCTCGATGCCGAATATGTCTATTCGGATGGCAAATATCCTTTCCGCTACCGGCGTGTCCTGCCTAATGGCGAAACGGCGTATGACACCACAGCCGTCCGCCAAAACGGTGATGTGAATGCCGTTCGTGCGGAACTGGGCTTGCATCATTATTACCGCACAACGGGATTTTGGCGTCTTCATGCCTATAACTACTACTCGGAGCGAGGTGTGCCGGGCGCGATTGTCAATAATGTCTGGCGGAACGGCGAGCGCCTCTGGGATCGGAACACCTTCATCCAAGGCCAGTGGCAGGATGAATGGTTCGGGCGGTGGAGTACGCGTCTCCTCTTCAAATACGCAAACGATTTCACCCATTATAAAAACTATGATACGCGTCTTCTGCCCTCGGACAACAAGTACGTGCAGCAAGAGGCGTACCTCTCTTTCGCCAATAAAATCCGGCTCTATAACTGGTGGGATTTGTCCGTCGCATATGATTATCAGTATAACATCCTGGATCGCGAGAACCTGCTCCTCAACGCGCCCAAAGAGCGTTTTGACCGTCATTCACATTGGCTTTCTGCCGCTACGGCATTCAATATAAAGGATTATCTCCGCATTCAGGCATCGGTCCTCATGACTTCGATTGTCAATTCCCCTAAGTTCACTCCGGGTATCTTCTTCTCTTTCCGTCCTTATCCGCTTATTGACCTGAGTATCAATGCGTTCTATAAACAGAGTTATCGCTATCCGACCTTTAATGACCTCTATTACACGGATCTCGGCAACGCGAATCTCCGGCCGGAGTTGGCGCGACAGCATTCCGTCGAACTCGCCTATAAAACAACCAATACCCGCCGCTTTGAAATAGCAACAAGCATCTCCTATTACTACAACCGCGTGACGGATAAAATTATCGCGTACCCAAAAGGCCAGCAGTTCCGTTGGACCATGCTCAACTTGGGAACCGTGAAAATCAACGGCGTGGACGCCAAAGCCGACGCCTCGTTCTATTTGCCCTTGCGCTTTGTTCTACGCACGAGGCTCAATTATACGTACCAGCGAGCCATAGATGTCACAAACCCTAACGACACCTATTATGGCCACCAGATCCCTTATATTCCCTGGCATAGCGGTAGTGTGGTTCTTGGCTTGGATTGGAAAAGTAACCGCGGAGACCATTACGGGCTCAATTACTCCTTCATCTATGTCGGCGAGCGCTATAGCCAGCAGGAAAACACGATTTTTAATCACGTTCAGCCTTGGTACACGCATGACCTCTCGCTTTATGCCGAATGGGGGATCAAACGATGGTGGCTCAAGGCGAATATGGAGATTAACAACTTGCTCGGGCAGGATTACGAAGTGATCCGGAACTACCCGATGCCTAAACAGAACGTACGATGCACATTAGCCGTAAGATATTAGATTTTTTACTTTGTATTTTGTCCCTTTGTCTCTTTTCTTGTAGAGGCGACGAAGTGATTTATCCTACCATCGGCACGCATGTCACGGACGAGGTGCGCGAAGGAGGATTGTACGTCTTATGCGAGGGAAACATGGGCGCTAACAAAGCGCGTCTGGATTACATGAACCTCTACACGGGAGAGTATTACGCCAACTGGTATGGCTCTCAGAACCCGACTCAAATGAAGGAATTAGGCGACGTGGGAAATGACATTCAGCAATATGGTTCAAAACTCTATGCTGTCATCAACTGCTCACATAAAGTGGAAGTAATGGATCTCAAAGCGCGTCACATCGCTAAAATTGACCTCCCGAACTGCCGCTATATGGCGTTCAAGGGCGATAAGATGTACGTGAGCGCTTATGTGGGCAGCGTGGCGGACCCCCAGATGTTGGGTTCTGTCTATGAAATCGACACCGCTTCGCTTACTGTCAAAAGGGAAGTCAAAGTGGGACATCAGCCGGACGAACTATGTGTACTCGGAGATAAACTATACGTCGTCAATTCCGGAGGATATATTCTTAACCAACACGATTCCACCGTCTCGGTCATTGACCTCAACACCTTCACCGAAATCGAAAAAATCACCATTGGCTCCAATCCGCAGCGGATCCGCCCGGACGCAGAGGGCAAGTTGTGGGTATCTACTGATGATTGTTTGGTAATCCTGGACTTTTGTAAGGGTAATCAGCGGCTAAATGTGAAGGCAAGCAACATTTCTATCATTGGCTCCACGGCATATGTCATCGATAAGGACTCCCATAAACTCCGGGCGTTCTCTACCATTGACCTCACGGAACTCGAACAACCGATAGACATCACTTCGTTTGAGCACCCATATGCGTTGTTGGCAACAAATGAAACGCTTTATATCACAGACGCCAAAAATTACGTCTCCTCCGGTGTGCTGTATTGCTATAGTTATGATGGAAAAGAGCATTGGCATACCTATACGGGCGACATCCCGGGGCATCTATGCCGGATCAATGGAGCATATGAACTTCACAGTGACTCCACAAAGAAGGACACCACCAATTACTCCCCATATATAGCCAAAGTCTATGAATACCGACCGGCGATGGGGCAGTTTGTCAATGAGTTGCCCAAATACGAGGAGGGGGACGACGAAGCATCTATGTGCCGCAAATGTGAGCAAGCCATCTCCCATAACGCAGGGGGCATGATTTCCCTTGGAGGATGGGGTGGCTACATCACTTTTGGCTTTGACCACGCCGTACAAAATAGAGAAGGACGCGACATACAAATCTTGGGAAATGCCTATCTCATGGCGGGAAATGAACTCTATGGCTCTTCAGAACCCGGAATAGTACTGGTCAGCCGCGATGAGAACCAAAACGGTCTGCCTGATGATAGGTGGTATGAACTCAAAGGATGCCTCTATGACGATCCTAAAACCCTTCATAACTACTCGCGGACATATACACGCGAGGCAGACACCTTGCAAAATCCTTTCCATAAACATCCGTACTATCCGCTTTGGTTAAACGAAGACCAATACACCCTGAAAGGCGCTTTATTGCCCTCGCAAACCGAGATAATAAACGGCCAAATAGTACAACGCATTTTGGATTTCGGCTATGTGGATAACAAACCCAATAAGGATATCGAGGGCACTTCGTTCGACCTGTCGTGGGCGGTGGATGAAGAGGGAAAGCCGGTCACTCTGTCCGCAATTGATTTCGTGCGGGTTTATACCGCCGTGGACGAGAGCTATGATCTAATCGGAGAATTATCCACAGAGATAACAGGAGCTATTGATCTAAATATCAATAATTAACTAACAATTTTATTAACTAATAAACAAAAAGTATTATGAAAAAATCATTTCTTTTCGTTGCTGCTTTGGCGTTGACCTTTGCAGCTTGTAATTCCAAACAGGGAGAAGTAGTGGACAAATCTGTTGCTACTTTCGAAGAAGCTTCCATCAGCCCCGCTTCAACGGAGAGCACATTTGCTTATGGCGTGGACACAACCGTGTACCTCGCAAGCGGTAATTTTGCAGTACAGCAGACCGTTGCTTATGGGGGTACGTATGTTTCGGGAGCTGTTGTAACCAACATTACCGACACGAAATTTGTGGACTACAAGGACGCTTACAAGTCTGTACCGGGAGGCGCTTATGCCGGAAAAAACTATGTGGTTTGGTATGAAGATGGTTATACACCCAATGTCATCAGACTGAGTTCTCCTGCCGTTGTTCCGGGTGTGTATGTAACCAACAATGTGTATGCGTACAACTCGATGAAAAACGGTGACGATTTTGCCGGTGAGCCTTTCGGCCCGAACGACTACTTCACCCTCATCATCCAAGGCGCGCTCAATGGAGAGGATGTAAACAACCAGGTTACTGTTAAACTCGCTGAGGGTACCAACATCCTTACCGAGTGGACTTACGTGGACCTCTCTTCGCTGGGTAAAATTGATGAACTGCACTTTGTGATGGATGGTAGCCGTAAAGGAGATTATGGTGTGAATACTCCGACTTACTTCTGCATCGATAACCTCGGTGCTAAAAAGTAATAGTGCCTTTCTTACTGTTACGTAATGAATTTAGGTCATTTTCATATCAGCCTCACCTCTCCCTCCCTTATTGGGAGGGTGGGGGTGAGTTTTTTACTCCTTTGCTTCCTCAGCTGTACTCGTCAGTCGATAGAGCAGGGTAGTGTACCTGCCGGCAATAAGTACGCCACGGGCTTTCAGATTACAGAGACCGATTCCGGCGTCGTGGTGGAGGTCTTTCAGCCTTACCAACGCCTTTGTGTCAAAGAGCCCTTGTTCCGGTTAGGCACGATGAGTACTGTGCAGGTCGGGTTTCTCTATGCCCTTGATGCGATGGATCATCTTGTGGCGGTATGCAACCCCGAACTCATCTACACGCCTCTCAAGGGGAACGAAATCGACCTCGGCGACTCCATGAAACCCAGTGCGGAGCGCGTACTCCAAGCCGGTTTGGATGCACTTTTGGCGGTCAACTATGGCCAGTATGATAACTTGGAGGCGGCACGTTTGGAAAAACTCGGTGTCTGTACGATTTATATCAACGAATGGTTGGAAGGCTCTCCCTTAGCGCGCGCCGAATGGATCCGTGTCCTTGGTGCCCTTACCGGTAAACTCCCAGAAGCCGACTCCATCTTCCACGAAGTGGAAACCCGCTATCTCAGTCTATCCGCCAGTGTCAATGAGCGGTCTTCTTTCTCCTCCCTTGTGGGGAGGTCGGGTGGGGTTTCTATCCTCTCCGGCAATAATTTCCGCGGTACATGGTACGTGCCTTCCGGCAAGAACTACTTGGCATACCTCTTCAAAGATGCAGGAGCCGCATATCCATTCTATGACGATGAGCGTGCTACTTCTATCCCTTTGACCATAGAGGAAACATTGCGTTATTTCCATGACGCGGACGTATGGGTCGGAGCAGGAGGTAATTCCTTGCAGGAACTGAAAGAGATAGACGAGAAGCACACTTGGTTCAAAGCATACCAAGAGGGACGTGTCTATAACTGGCGCAAACAACGTCTGCCTGCCGGACAGAATAACTTTTGGGAGAGGGGAGTAGTACATCCCGAAGAAATGTTAGAGGACGTCATTCATATTCTGAATAACGCCCCCGACTCCGTGCTCCATTTCGCCAATAGATTGTACTAACTGTCTTGGAATTCTATGTTCCTTCCCTTCATGGAAGGTTAGGATAGGCTTCCTATCTCCTCCAGACATTTTCTACACAAGCAATCAGAATAGTGCGTGCGAAGATACTCGCGCGCATTTTCGTTTAGACGAATCCCCACACATTGGCAAAAAGCATCGTGTGTACACACAAAAGACGCGCCGCAACGCGGACACGTCTTTTGTATTCCTTGTGCGCTAACCATTTAACAACTTAACGGTTTAACGATTTAACAGTTTAACGTTTAGACAGTTTAACTATCAGAGTTCCCAAAGCCGGAACTTTGATATCCTTGCGGCTCAAATCCACTACTTCTCTGGTCATCGGATTGATGCCGGTGGCATTGTATTTGCCTAAGATCTCTGCGTAGTTTCCTGTCGGAATAGTGCGTGCTTCTTCTGATGCGTTAGCGAACACAAACACTGCTTCGTTTTCATTATATCGGAAGAATGCGTATGTGTTGTCGCGCGACATGAAATGCATCGTCTTACCCCAATGAAGTACCGGTTCGGACTTACGCCACTGGAACAACTTGCTCTGGAAATCATACATGTCCTGCATTTTCTCTGTCACTTCTGCGCCTTGTGGCAGCGGAGCGCGCAAGTACGAGTGATTACTCGGATCCGGACAAGCGGAAGTCATGGCATACTCATCGCCGTAAAGCACCTGCGGAATACCGCGCATAGTAGCCAAAAGCACATATGCCAACTTCACACGGCGCAAATCTTTGTCTTTCACTACATCCGTAATACGTGCCATATCGTGGTTGCCAAGGAAAGTGAACAGCTTGTTCACATCGGCATACATATAATCCATGGTCATGGCGTCATAGACGCGGGTCAGACCATTGCCCCATCCTTGACCGTCATTCTCCAATGCCTGACGGATTGCCTCTTCTACCGGGAAATCCATTACAGTCGGCAGGTTTGAATCAAAGCCGTCGAAGTTCTTAGTGCCGCTTTGCCAATAAGCTACAGCAGGAGCGGGACGCGTCCAACATTCGCCTACAATATTGATATTAGGGTACTCTTCACGGATTGCTTTGAGCCATTGACTGCCCGGAATCTTCTCTATATACGGGTATGTATCCACGCGCAGACCGTCTAAGTTGGCGTACTCGATCCACCAAATAGCCCATTGTTGGAAATACTTCAGCAGATCCGGGTTCTCTAAATTCATATCCGGCATCGGGTGGTCAAACCAACCGCGGTTAGACAGCAAACGGTCGTACTCCGAAGCGTTGATGTCATAGTTTGCCGTGAAGACGTTATTGGTATTGGTGAACTCCGGGAATTGGTTGATCCAGTTTTGGTAAGGCAGATCTTTCATCCACCAGTGGGCTGCTCCACAGTGGTTCGGAACCATATCCATTAAGATCTTCAGCCCTTTCTCGTGCGCTTTAGCTACCATTTGTGCGTATAACTCGTTCGAGCCGTAGCGCGGGTCGATGTGATAGTAATCGGAGCAAGCATAGCCGTGGTATGACCATGCCTCTTCGTCATCGCCCAACATCGGAGTCGGCCAGATGGCTGTACAACCGAGTTTGGAAATATGATCGAACGAATTGATGATACCTTGAATATCGCCTCCCCAACGTCCGTTTACGTTGTTCTTGTCGGCCTTCTCACGGGTGTCTTTTGTGCTGTTGTTGGACTCGTCGCCATCTACAAAACGGTCGGACATAATCAAGTACACCACATCCGCCGGGGTGAAACTGTTGCGCTCACGGCTGCCCGCACGGCGCTCGCTGATCACGTAATCGCAGGTCGCCTTCTTGTTACCTTTCTTCAAGGTGATGCGGTACGTACCCGGTTGATATACTTCCATGTCCACGAACAGATAGTTCGGACTTTCGGCATTGTGTTGCGACTTCGGAACGAGACCCAGACATGCCCCGCGGACTACTTTGCCGCGCACGATCTGGTTCACACTTACTTGTGCGTCCGCCAAGTCCTCGCCATGGAACATCAACGTCAATGGTGTGTGCATGTTGGTCCACCAGCACAGCGGTTCTACTTGTTGGATTTTCGGAGCTGCTGTCAGCCATCCTGCCAACAGAAGCGTCAAGAATAGAGATACTTGTTTTCTCATGGTTAATATTGTTTTTATAGTTCGTTTATCAATACGGAATCGAGTGACCGGTATTTCTCCAAAAGGGCGGTATAGTTATCCCAAAATGCCTGCATTTCCGGCGATGGCGATTGCAGGAACTCCTCTGTTCCTTGCTTCTCAATGCGGTCAGCCACCAAGCCAATAGAGATCTTATGGGTATCCATAGCCGGCTGAAAAGTGCGGTCCTCTTTACCTTCTATATACACTTCCCTCAGCAGCCCTGTCTCGGTCATACGGCTCAATAACTGATTAACTAAACGGATAGGTAAATGGTCGCGAACGGCTAATTCGTGTGCTGTGAGTGGTTCTTCGTCTGCCTCAAAACGCTTTACAATCACATTGAGCAGATATAGCATAATGAAGTCTTTATAGCGTCTGGACATACTGTTTACGTCCAGTTCGTACTCAAACTCTTCATTGTTTTGTATGGCATAACTCATCTCTGCGCCGATTAAAATCAGCAGACTCGTGTACTGCAACCAGGTCATCAAAATAGGTATCGTGGCAAACGCACCGTACACAATGCTGGTTCGGCTCAACATAGCAATCAAATAAACCGATAACATTTGCAGCAACTGGAACAAAGTACCCATTACTATACCCGGAATAAGCGCACTCGTAAAACGCACTTTGGTATTCGGTATCGCCATGTACATCCATATGAAAAAGACCCACACAATGACGAACTGGAAGAACTTAACTCCGTTCGCCCGCATGTAATCGTTCACAATCTCCAAATGCGCCGCACTTTCCACCGTCGTATGAACGAAGATGTTAATACCCGCGCTACAAACAATCATTACCGGTATCAGTACAACGATAGCGATATAGGTCGTTGCCTGACGCAGTATGGAACGCGATTTGCGTACATTCCATATCATGTTAAAGGCGGTCTCCACGGACTGAAAGAACGAATAAATTGCCCAAAGAAGAATCAGAATACCGATTCCGATGAACACACCGCCTTGTGCGGTCTCCAAGTATCGATCAACCATTGACATGATCGTCGGAACCATGTTCGTCTCACCTAAAAAGGAGGTATTCAGTTGTTTCTCTATTACATCCGACACACCGAAACCCTTTGCCACGGCTACGATCATCGCCAAAATAGGAACAATCGAGAAAATCAGCGAGTAAGTGAGGCTCTTTGCGGTATCGTTCAGGTTCTTACTGGTAAAACCGCGCACTACCAACACGATCGTGCGGATAAGTCCATAGCCGATACGCTGAAAGAAACCGTTATATTCGGTCTTTGTCACGCGCCACATGTCATAGCGCAGAAATTTTATAATATCGGAGAACTTTATTTTCATGGTGTTTATGAAGTAGTCGAACTCAAAGCAAACCTATAAGCCGGGTTCTGTACTGCCGAAGCAGCGTCTATCATTAATCTCGAACGACGTGTTACCACGTGTTTCTCTCGCTTCCTACCCTCCGACTTACGCGAGCAGCGCTCAAACATCGGTTTACTTGGAATTGCAGCCCACAGTGTGCTCGTTTCACTTTTCTCGTCTCTGTAGCAGGGACCAAACATTGCTGCCTGACGGCCATTAACCGCTGTGGTGCTCTGTGCTGCCCGGACTTTCCTCTGCCGATGAGATTAAAGCACTGGTGCTTTTCTTTCCCTCAGCAGCGATAGACCGGCTTGCTTTTTGTTCGCCTTTCAATGTTCATCTTTTTTTGAGCCGTAGCTCACGCGATAGAGCGGTGTACGGGAATCGAACCCGCCTCCTCGGCTTGGG
>OCVV011272840.1_pt1 | contig 28685 bp, 25 predicted proteins | sample 1539721 | NCBI WGS metagenome assembly OCVV01 (sample SAMN02144230, study PRJEB22623) | gut metagenome | biome: sheep rumen | host: Ovis aries | place: New Zealand | reverse complement strand
AGGTGTACCCAAGTGGTGAAGGGGGCAGTTTGCTAAACTGCTAGGTCGAGTCATCGGCGCGGAGGTTCGAACCCTCTCACCTACGCCAAATAATTATAATGCATTAGTAAAAGTCATATAAAGCTTTTGCTAGTGCATTATATTTTTTTATAAAAATATAAGATTAATTATACATAAATATAAGGAGCAGATTATGTTTGAAAAAATGAAAATTAAGCACTTAATAAAAAAGAATAGAAAAAAATATCAAGATTATTTTGATGAATTGAAAAAAAATGAAAATTATCTATATATAAAAAGAAAATCAGATTTTAAAGTTTTATATTTAGTACCTAAATATAAAGGTATAGCTTTAGGGATACAACATAATGAATTATTTGATAAAAAATTAATAAAAAAAATAATTGAGTATTTTTCTAATACAGATATTTTTTTATATGAAAAAGAAAAATTGTTTACTAATGAGGATATTAAAGAATTATATAATATAAATAGAAAAATAATAGTAGATACACAGTATTTTGAAAAGGGAATAAATTCAAAAAATGAAATATATCATTGTGATATAAATACATATATTTTAATAATAGAAAAAATAGAATTCTTAACTAAAATTTGTAAGGATAATTTTATATTACAAGAAGAACAATTTATGTTTATTTTGACTCAAATATTAAAATATATAAAATATGTCGATTATCATGATTATAGAACATGTATGGCAAATTCGGTTTTGTTAGGAACAGGAGTATGCATGGATTTTGCAATAACATTATATAAGTGTTTAACAGATATAGGAATAGACTGTGAAATAATACGTGGTATTGGCAAAGGTACAGAGGAGGATATTAATTCAATAATTAATATAACTAAAAAAAGAGACCATGCATGGAATCAAGTAAAACTGAATAACAAATGGTATAATGTAGATATAACATGGTTTTTAGGAGATAATAGTTTTAATTGGATATTATCTGATGACAATACATTTACAGAGGAAAATAGACACATTACACAGCAAAAATATCATTATTGTAGAGAAAGCTATAATAGAGACAAAATAAAAGAGTTATATAATAGGTTTATGAAATTAGATAGCTTATGGAAAAGGTATGATAGTGGAGATAAAAGAGCAGATTTATAAAAAAGTATAGAATATTTAATTGTAAGTATGAAAAAAATATATTTAAAATATGCCAAAAATCTCCGGTACCAGTGACAACATTTTTCTCAATTTGCTAAAATCTTAAAAAAATGATATAATTATATTATCAGGGAAATTGCCCTTTGCAGGATAAGAGTACCTTTCAAAAACAACCAGCCCCCACACAATAGGGTGTGTGTGGCTGTTTAGTATAACATTAATAAAAAGAAAGGAGGTGCCTGACATGAGAAGACGTAGAAGAGGCACCTTAACGCGAATCTCGGCCTGGATTCGCGGCCACTGGAGAGAAATTCTCCGAGTGGTAAGATGGGCATTACTGTTGGGACTGGCCATCCTGGCAGTAAATGAACCACGTGGCTGGTGGTCCATCCGGACCAAGGTCGAGTACTTTGGTACGGCTATCCTCTTTGTAATTAACAGCGTGATGCTTATAAGAGCATGGAGAGGACGGACCACGAGCACCACGAGCACGGCCTCGACAACAGCCACGGGTGCGGGTAGCGGAATGACAAATGGCATCATTGACATTTGTTTTCCTTTTACCCGGGTGTCTATGCCGAAACGGTTTTACCAGATTCGGCTAGACAATATGGGGATGGCTTACTGGATTATACCAACATATTTTGTAAAAATCAGGAAGCCGTCCGACCTCACAATCTGTGCCGACCCAGACATAAGCTGGGAATGGACCCAGTGGTTCGGCACAGCGAGGATCGTCATTAAGCGGGAGAAAAAGCTCGTTCCTCTCGTATTCTGGGTGCGAGAGGAGCATGCAATGAGTGTAATTTCGATCCTGGTCGGACAAATCACACTGGCGTGCGCGGCTAATAACAAAAAAAGGTTCGTGCCTCCCAGCTAAGTGGAGACACGAACCAGGCCAACCAGGGAGCCTACTCAATCCCTGTTTATAATATAAAAAGGTCTGCCATTAGGAGAGTTCTTCTTCCTTTTGTCAGACCTTATTTTTGTGCAAAAAAAAAAGCACCCTTTCGGGCGGGCACAGGAGGCGAAACCTCCCTGTGCCCTAGTCTTTTTTTTTGAAGGGGTACAGCGCTATGGCTAGTATCCCCCATCCGAAAGCTCCGGGTATGGTATACACCCATAGGAAGAGGAACCCTCCTATCCCTAGGATGAACCATCCAAGAATTCCAAGACCGCGGAAGATGGCCTTGGAATGCGAAACTAAAAAGCGGATGCCCAAAAAGACTAAAACTATGAGTAAAAACAAGTATCCTAATGCTTCCATGTTTTTACTCCTTTCTGCAACTGCATCGCAGTTGCCACGGCTGGGTCACGGGGGCTGCACCCCTTCCCAGCTTCAGCGTGAATCTATTTATATTATACCACACACTCCTCCAAAATGCAAATTTGCAAAAAAATCCATTTTGTGGTATAATAAAAGTTGGAGATTTATAAGTAAAAATATGAGGTGATAATATGGGATTATTTGATAATGTAAAAAGAAAATTTGCAAAATACACTTTTATAGCTTTAGCAGCCTTAATGGTAGGATGTGGAAGAAACACAGATGATGTTATGAAAAATATTTCAGGTGCAATTGCAGGATTAGAAAATGGAGATACAACAAATATAGAAAATGCTACTAATACTGCTGAAAAATATATTGATGAAATAATACAAAAAGCAGAAAAAGAAGGGAATACAGAAGAAAGATATAAAGCGGAATATATGAGACTATTAAATTATTCAATTCAAAATTTAAGTGAAGCACAAAAAGGATTAGTAGGACTTCAAAGTGCATTAAATACCGGAGTCTTTTCTATGATACAAGATGCAAGAAGTGAAGATTCAGATTCAAATAATAATATAAAAAAAGAAAAAGCATACGAATTAAGTAATGATGTTGTGAAAGATTTTATAATTGCAGTTTCAAATTATAATACAGCTAAAGAATTAGAAGAAACAGCAAAAGAAGGTAACACTAATGATAGCAGTTTTACAACAGCTTGGTATGCTGTAGAATCAGCACTGAGCACATTTTCGGGTCAACTATTTGATGATACTAATGGCTACGCTACAAGGATGAAAGTATTATATCATTTAAGTGATGATGAAATAAACGCCATATCCGAGTTACATGCAGAACCAGGGTACAATTCAGATGAGTTTATAAAAGAAGTACAAGAATTAGCAAACGCAATAGTTGATAGAGCTTTTAATCCAGAAAAAGACAATGGTGAATCTGAGAAAGATAAAGATACTAAAAGTTCTAATGATTCCAAAGTCTCTGAAGATTCCAAAGGTTCTGATGATTCTATAATTCAAAGAAGGTTAAACGACTTTACAAAAAAATGGGAAGAAGCATGGAAAAATTTTGAGTCAAAATTTAAAGGAAGAATAGCAGAACTTGGCACACAAGTAGAACAAAATGTAAATGCATTGGAAGAAACGATACAAGAAGGTGCTGAAGAAAGAGCTCAAGACGTAGAGGATGAAGGTTGGTATTGGGTTTATAGATTAGGAGATAAGGAACAAAGAGACCGTGCAGCAGAAGAATTAGGGAAAAGTAGTGATGATACGGCTAATGGTGAACAAGGGTATGAAAAATAAAAAAAACTATATATATTAAACATAAAAGTTATAAAAGTATTGAAATAAAATAGCTTAAAAATTGACAAAATGCGTATTTTAGTGTAAAATATAAGTTGAGGTGATAAAAATGGGATTAATTGGTAATATAAAAAATTATTTTAAAAATAGAAGAGATACTAAAGAATTGATCGAAATTGAGGCAATGGCTAGTAAATTGACTGATGTTGGATATCAATTACATGATGCCACACCAACTGAACTTTATAACGTGTATTTAGAAAGAAAAACAGAAATTAATGATCAGTTAATACAGTTAGAAGAAAATTTTAGAAAAACTGATTCAAAAATTGAGGAAAAACTTAAAAAGATAAAAGATCGTAATAAAGATATGAAAGAATTGAAAGCTAAACATAAGTTTTTACTTGGAATGCCAGGTTCTATTATAGCTAGAGCATTACCAATCGTAGCAGGTTTAGGATTATCTGCAGCGTTACCAATGGCATTACCTTTTTTAGGTACATTAAGTGGATTATCTATGCTTGCTAATTTACCAACTTTTGCTATGGTTGGAGCACAAGCCGCAATTCCTATATTATCTACTGTTTTTTCGGGAAAGCTTGATATTAGAAAACCATCTAAATTTTTAGCTGAACATTTACCAATACAAAAGTTTTCTGCTATAAAAACAGATCTTGAGAATTTTAAGTCTTATGAAAGAGAAGTAGCACAATTAAAAGAAGCAATAAAGCCATTAGAAGCTGAAAAACAAAAAATGTTAAAAGATATTAAGGAAAAAGGAGAAAAGGAACAAGCAGCTAAAAACGATTTTGCTATGATAAAAAGTGCAATTAAAGCAAAATACGAAAAAAATAAAAACAACATAGAGTGTCTAAAATATTATAAAGAATATCAAGAAGAAATGAAAGCAATGGCTTTAAGTGCTGGAATACCGGAGCAATTATTTGCAAATATTGAACGAGGAAAAAACAATTTGCTAAATGGAGCCACTGAACCATTTGCTGGAGTAACTACAAAAGAGTTTTTTGCAGGATTAATGCAATTAAGAAAAAATTTAATGTTATATCAGACAACTAGTATTGATAGAAATACACTCTTAGCAAGAATAGCAGATTTACGAGAAACATTTGAATCAGGTGTGGAAGAACAAACAAATGCTTCTACTAGAAGAAGACCTGAACCTAGAAGAACGAGAGAAAGAAGAGAAAGAAGACAGGCTAATCCTGAAAATGTTGTAAATAGAGATGATGATTCAGAAGAACATACTAATGTAGATGAAGAAGAAATAGCTAAAGCAGATGAAGAAATAGTTGAAGCAGATGAAGCTGAAGTTGAAGATGATGTAAAATCACCTTTGATTGATGCAGATAAAATAAGAGCATCAATTTCTGATAAAGATAAAGGACTACGAGGAAAATTCTATTCTGCATTTAAACCAGATGGATTAAATAATGATGCTTTTACCGCAGTTGCTAATAAATTAAGAGCTGATGGAAATTTTATTTCTAATGATGATTACACTGTTTGTATAGGAGCTATAGTATCAGGAGAATTTGCTAAATATTTAAGCGAAGAAGAAATAGCAGATATCGAAAATAATATGGAAAGTCAACCTGATAGAATCAAAAAACTCGTATTAGCAATGAGTGACAATTTGCCAGAGATAGTGGAAAAAGGAGACAGTATAGTTTATAAAAAATGTGCTGAAGAGTATTTTAAACAAACAGAAAGCTATCCAAAAGGAAGTTTATTAGATGTTTATAGACAAGAATTAGATAAATTACAAAAAGCAAAATCTAAAGCTGACGCTCAAGCTACTGCACAACAAAATTTAGGGCCAGTTGCAGGACAAGTTGCACAAGAAACTAATGATGATGAACTTACTGCTGCTTAATTTATTTAATGCTGAAATGTATATATAAACAAATTAAAAAAAACCATTGACAAAAAAAGACATTATATTTATAATAAAATAGATGTCTCTAAAATACTATAGAAATGGAGATGATTGATATGAAAAATAGGAGTGCTTTAATAAAAATCATAGTATTGTTTTTCGTAATTAATATGCTTTATTTCTTTTCATATCAATCACAAGCTGCATCATTAACAACATCGTTAGGTAATAGTGTTTCGTTAAACAAATGGGGAACCGAAAAATTTACTGTTACATACGTAAATACAGGCAATGTAAAAAGACCTGTACTTAAATGTATTAATGATCAAAAATCATTTTTAAAAGATGGAAAAACATATAATCGGAAGCTATAATTGTACAATAAAAGAGAAATATAAAGATTCTAACAATATTGTATGGGATGTTACAATTAAAGCAACAAAAGGAGGAAAAGCAAGTTTCCATTTTGAAGTAACAGATTCTGGTACTATAACAAAATCTTCAAGTCATTTGATTGATGTAACAGACACTAAAAAAGATGAAAAAACTACAAATAAAAAAGATACGAGTGAAGCGGTTACAATTAATACAGATATTTTAGCAGAAAATTTTGTTAATGAGTTTAACCCTAAAGAAGATGGTGCAAATGTTATTTCAGAGCCTTTTATAAATGTAATAGTTCCAATTGTAAAACTAATTTTGACTATTTTACAAATAATTGGTGCAGTTATATTTGTTCTATCAATTGCAGCTGCAGGACTTAATGGTATTATAGCAACAGCAGATGGTGTTGCAGAAGATTTAAATTTAAGTATAGGAAGCACAATAAATGAATATGGTGCAAAACTTGAAGGAGTCGCACAGCCGTTAAACAAAAAGGCAATTCAAAAAATAATAAGAAGATCAGTAATTGGTTCGATTTTCCTTATGCTTGGTACAACTATTGTAAAAATAGTATTTAATATACTTTCAGAATTATAAAGTGGGTGATGTTAATGAAAAATAGAATACTAAACATATGTGCAATATTATTTACATTTTTATTTATAATATCACTTCCAAACATTGTATATTCAGATAATGATAAAACAACAACTGATGAAGGTGATTATTCATGGATTAGTGATGCATTCCAAGCTGCTAGTGAGTTTTTTCATGATTCAGAGGTTACAGATGAGTTAGGAATGTTAGAACCTTGGATGATAGTTTTTTCTGATATCGTTAGAGCTGTGAATAGAGTGCTTATTATTGCACTAGCAGGCTTATCAATAATATCACTTGCAGTTGTGGGAATTAGATATATAATGTCTGCATATCAACCAAGCCAAAAAGAAAAAGCAAAAGAAGATTTGCACACTGTTTTTAAAGGAATGTGTTACGGATTTGGAGCTTTTACAATATGGAGAATAGTAATGTTAGTTGTAAGATTAATAATAGATAGTTTTTAATTTAGTTTTTAAATTTTTAAATTTATATATAATAAATAAAAGGAGGAATTATTATGGAAATGATGAAAAGATTTTCAATAGTTTTATTAATTGTAATTTGTATTTTTTCGATTATGTTAGTAAAGCCAACAAATGCTTATGATGTTGGAAATGTAATTGGAAATATGACAGGAGATGCTGAAATAAAAGATACTGCAGCTATAGATGATTTTAGAAATGCAGGTAATAAGATATTAACTTTTTTACAAATTCTTTCTGGTATTGCTGCAGTTGTTATGATAGCTGTTACAGGATTTAGGTATATTATTGAAACACCAGAAGTTAAGGGAGAATTAAAGAAAAACATGTTACCTATAGTTGTTGGTATAGTGTTAGTATTTTTTGCCGCATCTATTGCTAAATTCTTCTTAGGAATGTTCCAAAATTCAGCATCATAGTTTTGTTACAATAGTATTACAATAGTATTACAATAATATTAAAAAATACAATTTTGATATAAAATATCGAAAATTGTATTTTTTTTTTCTATTTTTTGTGTTATAATAAAAAAGTATTAGTATATTTGAAAGGATGGTGTAACTATGGCAGGAGGACCATACAACATTCCCAGAAACACAAAAGGAGAGGGTAGGTTTTTTTACATATTTTCAACAAAAGCACTCATTGTTACAATTATTTTTGGTATTGTGGGAATTATGTTTGCATTAATTATATATGCTTTTTTGCTTTTAGCAGGTATAAAAACAAGTAATGCATTGATGTGTCTTGTGGGTGCAATTATTTTCGGTAGCATTGGTTTTATTATTTCATCATTTAAAATACCAGATTCAAATAATTTTGAGATAACAAGAAAAGCTGGAGGAGAATACATAGATCAAATAATAATTAGATTTATAAAATTTAAAATGAGAAGAAACAAAATATATACTTTTTTTACGGAGGAGAAAAAGAATGAACGATAATATGGTTAAAATTCTAGCTTTACTTGCAGGATTGGTATTATTATTTATAGCTATATTATTTATAGCATATGTTATAATAAGTCTTAAAGAAAAGAGAGAAGAAGAACAAAGAAAAAATAAAGATAATTTAGCAAAACAAGTTAAAAAATCCTCAACAGTGTACACACCAGAGTCAATTCTTGAATTTATGGATTTTGAGAAAATAGAAAATAATATGATTATACAAAAAAATGGAAAATTTTTAATGGTTGTTGAATGCCAGGGAATAAACTATGACTTAATGTCAGAAGTTGAAAAAGCAGCAGTAGAGCAAGGGTTTATTGCTTTTTTAAATACATTAAGGTATACAATTCAATTATATATACAAACTAGAACAATAAATTTAGAAAGAAGTATCGATGGTTATAAACGAAGATTAAATGACATAACAAAAAGATACACAACAGCTCAATTAGAATATGAACAATGTTTAAAAAATCGCCAATCAACAAAAGATGATATTGATAGATTAAAATATGAATTGGTTAAACAGAAAAACTTAAAAGATTATACTGAAGATATAATCAGAGATATCGAAAGACAAAGCTTAAATCAAAGCATTTTAAGTAAAAGATATTATGTTATTATACCTTGTTATAGGTCAGAAATGGCAGCTGGGGACTTTGATAAATCTGAAGTTGAAAATATGGCTTTTTCGGAATTATATACCAGAGCGAGAAGTGTTATTAATTCATTGTTTTCATGCCAAGTAATGGGAAGAATATTAAATTCTGAAGAATTAGTTGAATTATTATATATAGCATATAACAGAGATGAAGCTGATATATTTTGGATGGATAAAATTAAACAAGCAGGTTTTGAAGAATTGTATTCTACCGCACCAGATGTTATGGATAAAAAATTAAAACTATTAGATAAGCAAATAGAAGAAAAATCGATAGAGCTAGCAAATAAGAAAATTAGCGAAGCTCGTAGTGAAAAAGATATTATATATGCAGATAAACTTAAAAATGAAAAAAAACTAGTTGAAAAAAAAGCAAAAGAATTAATAAAAAAACATTCTAAATATATTGGTTCAGAATTAGCCAATAAAGCTATAGAAAAATTAAAAGATAAATCAAATGAAGATACAAAGGATAACTCTAAAAATGAAATAATTAAGGAGGAAGCTACTGATGTCAATATTCAAAAAAAGGTATCAAAAGGTAGACCAAGAAAAAATCAATAAAGAAGATGAATACAAAGTATTACATAAAAAATCAATTAAAGAGATAATTGCTCCAGCTGGAATTGATGCATCTAGGCTTGATCATATGGAGGTTGTATCAAATGTTACAAGATATGCTAGAAGCTTTTTTGTATCAGGGCTACCAAGATCTTGTGTATTTCCAGAATTATTTAGAAGTTTATACATGTTTGGAGATATAAATACCTCAATTTTCATTTATCCAGTTTCAGAAGAATCATCACAAAAAGATTTGAACAAGACCATAGTTGAGCTTGAAACAGAAAGAATTATGGCTAGTGAAAAAGGAAACATCAACAGAGAAAGTGATATTTCACAAAAAAGATATGAAACTGAAATACTTAGAGATCAAATTGCAGCTGGATTTAATAAACTATATGAAGCAACTATTGTTTCAACACTGTTTGCTTATAGTTTACAGGATTTAGAAAGATTAACTAAATTGCTTTCTAATGAAATGTCTAAATCATTAGTTAGTATAAAAAGTGCTTGGGCGATGCAAGAAGATGCTTTTAAGTCATGTTTACCGTTAATGGAAAATATAGTGGATAAAAAGCAGATGTTTGATAGACCATCTATGGGAACCGTATTTCCATTTTTAACATCTGAAGTTGGACATCCTACAGGAGTACCACTTGGTATAAACAAACAAACTGGAGAGCCTATTCTTTTTGATAACTTTCACCCTTCACTTACAAATTATAACATGGTAATTTTTGCTAAATCAGGTGCTGGAAAATCTGTTACTATGAAAACTTTGATTTCAAGGTCATCTGTGCTTATGGGTATAGAAAGTTTAGCATTAGATGCTGAAGGTGAGTATTATGCAGTTGCAGAAGCTTTGGGTGGAATTAATATTATAGTAAGTCCTACATCTAATACAATTATTAATGTTTTTGATGTCGAAATTGAAAGGGCAAAAGATGCTATTACTGGGCGTGAGATAGAAACATTAAATATTGAAAACAAAATAGAAGATGTTACACAGGCTTTAATGACAATGGCGAAAGGTAGTACAAAAACAGAACAAGTAAATGAAATTACAAAACAAATTATATCTGAATCCGTAGCTGCTGAATATGCTGCACGTGGTATTACATCAGATCCATTAAGTATTTATGAAAATGAAAGAAAAGTAGGTTCATTTGGTAAGAAAAAGAAAGAGATGCCAACTATAGGTTCTTGGTATAATAGACTTGAAATATTATCTAAAAAAAATACAAATGAAGATTACAGATATCACTATAGTTATTTATTAAAGGTTATGAAGCAGTATATTAGGGCATTTGGTGGACAAATGGCGTATTTTGATGGACAATCTTCTTTTGAGCTTTTAGATGGTTCGCCATTTATAAATATAGATATATCACAACTTGAAGAAAGATTTGCAAGACCTCTTGCACAACAAATACTTCTTTCTTGGATTTGGGAAAAATTTGTTAAGAAAAACAGTGAGGATAGGAAAAAAGCAAGACAAAAAAGAGTTATTGTTGATGAGGCTTGGATGTTACTTCCATTCCCAGAGGCTGTTGATTTCTTAAATAAAATGGCAAGACGTGCTAGAAAAAGAAATGTTTCTCTTGCAATCATTTCACAAAGATTCCAAGATTTTTATGAAAAACCAGAAGCACAAGCAGTTCTAACATCATCTGATACAAAATTGTTTTTAGCACAGGATAAATCAGAAATTTCTTTATTACAAGAAGTATTTAAACTAAGTACAGGAGAGGCTTCATATTTAGTTACATGTACAAGAGGAGAAGGTTTATTAAAAGTTGGAAGCGAAACAGCAATTTTACAGATAACACCAACAGAGAAGGAATTCCAATTTGTTGAAACAAACTTAAATAAGATGGCTCAAACTGCAAAATAATAAATTTAGTAAATGGTAAAGTTAAGCCGCAAAAACTATAGAAAGGAAGTGGAAAATGAGTAGATTTTTAAAGATTCTAGTGCCTACAATATTTTTTGGTTTATTTATTTTCCTATGCCCCTATAATTTAGTTTTTGCTGGTGAAGAAGTTTTAGGAGGAAAAACATATACATATGAGGAAACAGATGATGGGTCAAATAGCGTATCAATCGAGAGTGTAAAGTTTAGAATCACATGTTATGGCGATCTGGCAGGTGGACGAGCTTTTTCTTGTGGAGTTTCGCCAGATATTGTAAAAATGGGCAAGGGTGATTTAAACGCAGCAGATATATATGATAAATATACATGGGGGTATATTGAAATAGATGGTGAAAAATATGTTGCATTAGCAGGAGCACTTAGATATGAAATACCTAATTCATGGTGGGGAGGAGCAGAAAGAGCAGGAAGAAAATATAATCACATATTTTATTTTGATACAAAACAAACAAGTTCATTGGATGATTGTGCAAAAATTCAATTTAGATTTCTCGATAATAGTGGTGATGGTTTTCATGATCCTGAAGTATATAATGGAATTGTTGTAGATAGTGGTCCAATGATGTTACCACAACTAGGTGCGCCAGATGTATATAAAGAAGATGAAAATGCATTAGATATTTATTGTGGAGCTGATGGAGAGACAATTGGAAAAACAATGTCTATTTCTACACAATTAGTAACAGCAAGTATGGATGGGACTTTTTCCTCATCTTCTTCAAACAAAACAACAGAGCAAGATAAAATTGGATTAGTTGAATTTATACTTGATACATTTACAAAATATATCAATTTACCATTAGGAGATACAATTCAAAAAATACTGGATCAAGCAGGAACCGATTTAACAGATGAAGAAGCCAAAAAAATATTATATTCCAGACAAGATCTAGAATCATTAAATAACAGATTTCATAATGAAATACAAGTTGACAATGTAAACTCTACTAAAGAAACAGATACGATAAAACAAAAATATCTTTCAAATTTAATTCAAAATAAAAATGGAGAAAATGAAGAAATATATACAAGTGCAACATATATACCTGTTATTCCAATTGATGCATATACAATGACAGCAACAAAGGTGAATTTGTTTGATATAAATTTTATTAACAATATCAATAAAGATAATGAAAGTGAAAATTTAGGAGATTTATATAGAAACCTAATTAATACATTAAGTCACATAATAATGTATATATGTGCTGCACTTTTGATAGGAATGTTAATTTGGAGAAGTATATTATTTATTAAATCCATTTATGGCGATGATTCTAAGATTGCAGAAAAATCAAAAAAAATAATGGATAATTATATTAAAGCTATCTTAATAATAGTTGGGGTATTTTTATTTAGCTCATTAATGATTAATTTATATTATTATGCAACTTCACTCATTACAAATGAAAGTTCAACATTTTTCCCTATTAGGTTATTGGTTAAGAGTACATATTCATTTAATACAAACATAATAAGCGCAGTTAGATACCATACTTTATCTACTAATATACTAAATGCATATGGATGGAGTTTATTATATTTAGTTACAGCCCTTGCTAATTTACTTTGGTTTATATTCATGTTTATAAGAATGATAGTGCTTGGGGCATTAATTGCAATTGCGCCAATAACAGCTATTACAACAATGGGGGAAACTGTACAAAGTGAAGGAGCTAAAACAATTGGGTTATTTTTTATTAGAGGTTGGATTAAAGTGTTTTTAATAGTTCTGTGGATACCATTTTGTTTAACAGTTTTAATGAATTTAGCATTTCGACTATAATCAAAAAAGAAAGGAAGGATAGAGGTTGAAAAAAAAGAAATTTTTAACATTAATAATAATTATATTAATATCTTTCCAAACTTTATTTCAAAGTGTAGTTTATGCTGATTATGATGAAAGTTTAGTAAAACATGAAGAAATAAGACTTACAGGAAATGAAGAGTTTTATGAATTTGTAAAAATTAATGATATTGAAAATAATAAAAGTGCAGCTATAAAATATACAAATAATAATGCAAATAGAAAAGGGTATGTTGTTTGTGTAAATGCCGGACATGGAACAAAAGGTGGAGAGGCTGATAGTAATAAAACACAATGCCATCCAGATGGAACTCCTAAAGTTACGGGAGGAACAACTGGTGCAGGTTCAACAACAGCATATGCAGTTTCTTCTGGAATGGACTTTTTAGATGGAACGCCAGAGGCTACAGTAACTCTTCAAGAAGCATTATTACTTAAACAGGTTCTTTTAGAAAATGGTTATGATGTTTTAATGATAAGAGATGAAGTAGAAGGTGATCAAGGAGGAAAAGATGTTCAGTTAGACAATATTGCGAGAACCATTTTGGCTAATAATTATGCAGACTGCCATGTTGCAGTTCATTGGGATTCTACCGATTATGATAAAGGTGCGTATTACATGAGTGTCCCTGATGTAGGCGGATATAGAGATATGTATCCTGTTAGTGAAATATGGCAGTATCATAATCAATTAGGAAGTTCATTAATTGATGGATTAAGTAATAAAGGAGTTAAAATATGGGAAGATGGACCAATAGCTCAGGACTTAACTCAAACTTCATATTCTACGGTACCTAGTATTGATATAGAATTAGGAGATAAAGATTCAAATCATAGTCAAGAAACATTACAAACAATTGCTGAAGGTTTATGTGTTGGAATTAATAAGTTTTTTAATCAAAATCCGGATTTAGTTAATGCAAGCACAAATAAATCAAATTCTAATAAAAAATCAAAAGATAAGAAAGGTATGTTGGACAAACTTTTTGCCGGATTTGCAAAAATTGTTAGTGAAATAATTGATTTTTTTAAATTTTTATTAGGTGATGTTCCTCAAATGTTAGTTCATTTAATTGTCACAATACCAGATGGAACATGGAGAGATTTTAAAGTTACATATAATTATAGTGACTTATTAGCTGATGGTACAACAGGAAATAAAAATAAATATACATGTGTAAGTGAAGGTTCAAAAGATAGTACCTATTCAGCAAATATAAATGGAACAGAAGAAGGATTTTCAAGAGATACAGAAATACCAGTTATTAGAGTTGATTTATATCATTTTGCAGCTGGCAATATAAAAAAACTAGATATGGATATTTTTTCTTACAACGGAGGAGTAATATCCTTTATAGTTGTTATAATTCATATAATAATATATCTTGCATCAGCTTTTTTAATAACATTAATGATTTGGCATGGAATAAATATAGCTAAAAGTTCAATTACACCAAAAGAAAAAGTCGAACATAAAGAAGGATTATCTAAATTTATTAAAGCCTCAGCAATGCTTGTAGGAAGTATTATTGTTATGGCATTATGCATTTTTTTAAGCAAATCATTATTTAAAGAATTAAACCTTAATAACCAAGATGAACTTCCAATTAGAGTAAATGTTCAAGGAGAGGCTAATTATTCTTTTAGTACTACTATACTAGGGTATATTAGATATAAAAGTGATTTAAATAATACAGATATGTTAGCTCAAAAATTTTTATATGCCGGTTCTTATATATTATTAGCAATATCCAATTGTGTTGTTTTAGTTTTTCTGGTTATTAGATTTTTGATGCTTGTATATTTATCAGTTATTGGTCCAATTGTAGCATGTCAAACAGCATTAAACAATAAAGAACTGATAAAAATGACATTTAAAAATTGGACTATAGAATATGTAATATGGTCATTAATGATCTTGATAATAGCTATTCCATATAAATTAATCTTGGAAATGGGTTTTAAAAATTAAGTGTAGGGGGGGATAAAGTGAAGAAAAAAATATATTTAGCTATTATTGTAACTATTATAGCAATTATATTTAATACAAAATACACACAAGCCAATACTACTGTATTTGTTCTTACTCCACTTGAGACAATAAAAAATGCCAGTAATGAAGATGTTGAAAAATATTTAAAATCAAAATATGGATCAAGCAATGACACTGTTTCATTAGATATTCTTGGAAATGCTGAGTTTAAATTAAATACAACTCTAAAATGTTTAACAACAGGAAAAAAAGAATATAAAATGCAACTTGGTAAGCGGAAAAAGTATAAAACTATCAGCGGATAATGTAAAAAGATTATTTAACAAAGAACCCAAAAGTAGCGATAGTATTAATGTAATTATAGAAGGAACTGTAGTAGGAAAAACAAACATCGCCCAAAAAACAAAGAAATCTATTATTACTATTAAAACAATAACTTCTAAAGATTCAAGTAAAGGTGAGACAAAAACTAATACTACATCAAATGCACAGCCACTTAATTTAAATATATATCTAGATACAATAAAAGCTACAGAAAATGAAACAATAAGCCAAATAAAATCTAAATATGGAACAAATACAGATGTAGTCTTATTCCTGCCAAATGGAACTGGAGTTGCTACTTTAAATACAACATTAAAATGTATTTCATCTGATGACAAGGACTGTCAGATACAAGTTGGAAGTGGAAATAGAATTAAAATATCCAAAAGTAATGTCAAGAAAATACTTAATAGAGATTTAAACAATGGAGATAGTGTTAAAGTAAAAATTGATATAACAATTGATAAAGAAAAATCAAATGAATATAAAGTAACCTTGCAACAAATAAATTCAGGTATAGGCACTATTCATAATACAGAAAGTGAAAGTAATGATAGTGAAAATGAAAGTGAAAGTGAAAGTGAGAGTGAGAGTGGTACAAGTGATGGTTCTGATGAAGATGAGGTAACTTGGTGGGAGGATAAATGGGATGATCTTACAAATATAATGGGTCATTTAAAAATAAAATTATTAGATTTGATTTTGACACCATTTGATGCAATACAAAGTGCAATAAATTCTATACAAACAGCAAAGTACAGTAAAGATGATAAAATGTCAACCTGGACTATTGTAATGGAGCCTTCAGAAATAAAGGCAGATGCAAATAAAAACAAATATGCTGATTATTCCAAAGGAGCAGAAAATTTAGGTAGTAGTGAACAAAAGAAAACATTTATAAATGTTAAAAATGATGGCTTACAAGAAGTTACAACTATTCCTATTATTCCTGTTGAAAGTTATACAATTGCAAATGGACAGATAGACTTATTTGATATAAACTTTTTAAATGGTCAAAATAATACTAATTTACATTCCTCTGGGTCAGGATGGTTAACTTTAAGAAATGTTGTTTCTGGAATAATGCATGTTATAATATATATTGGTTCAGCAGTTTTGATAATTGTATTAATTTTACATGGAATTGCTCTAGTAAAAGATTCATTAGCTCTAAAGGCATTAACACCAGAGGAAAGAGCAAAGCATAGTGAAGGATTAAAAGAATTTACCAAATCTGCAATTATGTTAGTTGCAACTGTGGTAATAATGGGAATATCTATTTTTCTAACAGAAACCATCTCAAAAAGTGCTTATCCTACAAATCCAAATGAATTACCTATAAGAGTTAATGTGGGAGAAGGCGAGGAAGACGGAAAAAATAATGATTACAGTTTTAGTACTAACTTAATTGGATATTTTAGATTTATGGCACAAATTAATCAACCAAAGAAGAGTGATTTTAAAGCTTTTTATGTAGTTATGTATATTTTTTTAGTGTTTATAAATATGGCACTGGTATTTATTATGATTGTTAGATTGATCATGATTGCTGGATTATCAATTATAGGTCCAGTTATTGCAATTGCAAATGCATTTAATAAAAAAGATGTGATGGGAATGACATTTTTGAGCTGGACTATAAATTATTTAATAATATCTGCTATTCAAGTAGTTGTAGCTATAGTTTCGACAATTACTATAAAAATTACATTTTAGAATAAGGGAGGATAATGTGATTAAAAGAATATTTTTTATTTGGATATTAATATGTTTAAATATATTCTTTTATTGTGCAATTTCTTATGCCGCAATAGTGACAAAAGAAAAAGATGATTTTGAGATTGAATTATATTCAATTACAGGAAATACCACTAGTGATGAGAAAGAAAAAAAAGCAATTACAATCCTTCAAAAAACATTTGGTTATTCTGGTGATAAATTTCTACAAGGTGAAAATACGATGAGGTTTAGAACAAAAATAAAAATCATTGAAGAGTCGACTGGTTTTAACAAAGGTAAATTTATCATTCAAATAGGTGAAGATGCAAGAAGTGATGATAAAGATTATAAACCTATTATTCTTCCGCCTAAAAGTTTACGGAATATTTAAAAACTATTATAGTGCTGATGAATTAATTTCAATATACGGATATGTTGGTAATAAGGAATCAATAAAAGTAGGTAATTCATGGAATGTAGTTTTAATTGGTGGGGGAACTGCAGAACAATGGACCTCTGGATCAGGGAACAGTATAGCAGATGAAAAAATAATTGTAAAAGCATACCAATTATATTCTGGAACTGATTATCAAAAAGGGGAACAAGAACAATTAAAAAATGGAAGTGAGTTTGTTAAAGTAGACACAATTGGTGAAGCAATAAAACATTCAATTGGAAAAGTGGTAGGAAAGTTATTTATGATGCTACTTGATTTATATAGAGGAACAATTGGTGATGGACCACAAATGATATTAAATTCAATTCAAACTAGTAATTATGCAAAAGGTTTTAAAAAAATGAAGCCATGGGCAATAGCATATGAACCAAAAGATATTTTGGAGGATAAAAATAAAAATTCATATGTTAATTTTAGTGAAGATGGATCTAATGAAGGATCAGATAGCCAAACACCAAAAAATGAAGAAGCAGATATAAATGGATTTGATAAAGAAACTGAGGTCCCTATAATACCTGTTGATGTATATTCAATAGTTACAGGGCAAATAAAAGAATTTGATGTTAATTTTTTTAAAAAACAATCAGAAGAAGAAATATCAGAATGGTTAAAAATTAGAAACAATTTTACAACTACATTACTACATATAATAATATATGTTTCATCTGCATTGATATTAGGATTATTAATTTGGAACGGAATAAGTATTGTAATTACAAGTCTTACTCCAGAGGAAAAGAAAAAGAAAGTTTCAAATATTAATGAATTTATAGTTTCTATACTAATGTTAGCTGGATCTGTAGTTGTAATGAATTTATGTATATATTTTTCAGATTCAATTGTTAATAGTTTAAAAGTCGCTGATACAAATGAACCACCAATAAGAGTGATTTTGAATGATGATGATGAAAAAATATATAGTTTTAGTACAAACATTACAGGATATGCAAGATATATGTCACAAATTACAAAAGTGGAAAAAATAGGAGAGAAATTTACATATACATTATATTATGTTGCACTTGTATGGATAAATATTTTAACAGTAATAGGTTTATTTATTAGATCATTTGTATTAATAATACTGTCATTTATGGGTCCAATACTTGCAGTTTTACACTCAATACAAGGAGAAAGTATATTAAAGATGACTTTTCAAGATTGGGCTATTAAATATATAGGATGGACTTCAATATTAGTGGTTTTGGCATTAATGTATAAAATTATGCTTTTAGTAGCATTATAGGAGGATTATTTGTATGGGATTTGGAATGATGGTTGTATTTCAACTGGCTATGGTTATTGGAATAATTGGATTTGAGATTTCTAAAATCAAGGAAATGGGAAATAAAATAAGCAATAAAGCAAAGCAAAATTTGATTCAAGGAATTGCAATGAAAACGATAGGATCAGCAACAGGCATTGATGTAAAAAGTTTAGTAGATAAAAAAGGCTTTATTAATAATGATGGAAATCAAGGAGTAGGTAGTAAAGCAATGGATAAAATACCAGCACCTCTTAGAGTAGGTCTAGGAGCAGCATTAGGTCTTACAGGAAGAGCGGCAGCAGTAGGTCAGTTTGCTGGTAGAAAAGCATTTGGAGCAATTGATAACCTTAGTGATAATAAAATTTCACAAGCTACAAAGTTTTATTCAACATTAGCACAAGAAAAAGCAAAACACTATGCTAATAGTATAAAAGAGGGTATAGGTAAAACCAGGACAGTAAGGGCTATTAAACAAATAGATAAGGGAAGACGTTTTATCGGTAAAAAAATTGGCGAAAAGATGGAAGATCTACATCAATTGGAAGAATCTACAGTAGGAGGTAGAGTAGCTCACTTTGGTGATGATATGATAAAATCTGCCTTTAGAAGAAGACATCCTAATATAGAATTAAAAAGTCCTACTGTTGATCCTTTAAAGGCTAGACTAACAGGAAAAGCTAGCCAAATAAGAGATATAACTGATATGACAACAAACATGAATAATATGGCAAGAGCATCTAATATATTAAATCAAGAAAATGGTATAGATAATAGATTAATTGATACAGAGAGTATGAAGAATCAAGTTGCTAACAAAAGAACGATGAGATTAATAAACGAATATAAAGATGTAAAAGGAATAAAAACAGCAAAAGATGCATTAAATGCAAAAAGGTATGCAGAAGCAGTACAAGCAGTGCAAGGTACAGGTGATTCTCGTGAAAATGAAATAAAACATCAAATGATTTTGGGGTTAGTTAAAAATTCTAAAGTTGAGCTGGATAAGGATATGCTTATTAATACAACAAATACTGCGTATACGAACTACTCTAATAATTTAAATGTAGTTAAAGCAGTAAAAGATGCACAAGATAATGCAATGAAAGAAAATTCAAAAAGAACAGCACAGGAAATAGAAGATATATTGACAGATCCGTCTCATAGTAAAGTATATGAAGAAGCGTATAACAAAATAATGGCAGATGGAGATAAAATGGGAGATGCTGATAAATATTTTGAAGGAGTTGTTAATAAAATTGCCAACAATGATAGACAAACAATGATTGCATATTTAGGAAAACAAGGGGCAGAAGACTTGCAAGAAAAATTAACTAGTCAAAGAGAATCTGATATAGAAAGAGCAGTGTTACAACAAAAAAATGAAATAGCAAATAAATATATGCAGGAAAAAGGAATGTCAATGGAGCAAGCGCTTGAACATGTGGATAATCTTGCTCAAGGTGCCTTTGATAAAGATAATTTTGATAAAGTAATGCAAGAGACTATCAATGCTATCAATTCCGGAAATTATAATCCTTTAAGTAATTCAACTGCAAATTCAACTACACAACCACAAAATCCAACACAAGTTCAAGGACAAGCTCAAGCTCAAATTCAAACTTCAGCACAACCACAAAATTCAGAAACAGCTTCAGCACAAACTGTAGAGCCAGTATCAAACCAAACAGTCCAACCTGTTCAGGGACAACAAGGCCAACCTACACAGACATCAACAGTAGAATCTACTTCATCAGCAGTTGCATCAAGAACAGATGCTTCATCAATAGAATCAGCAACAACTACAGTAGATTCAATGAGAGAAGTGATAAAAGAAACAATAGTAAACAATACAAATGCTGTATCAACTACTTCGGCTGATGGAAACAATTTATCAATAGATTCAAACACTATGGAGGACATGACTAATAGAGCTGCTCAAAAGGCAATGGCTCCATTTAACGAGTTTTTAATAAGATTCGGAGGAGGTTCTAGAAGAGAGGGAATGGAGAAGTTAGTGAAAACTTTGAATGGTGATTCTAAGGCAAATTTAACAGATGAAATAAAAAAAGAGTTGGCGGAAATTGGTCTAAACTCTCAAGAAGAAATTAATGGACTTGTTGCTACTATGAAGAAAGAATTGAATGGAAACGCAAAAAATGGAGTTATGAATGGAAAGGACGGTAATAGTATTATAAATAAAGTACCAGAAGTAGAAAATGAAGCACAAATATTAGACTTTCAAGAGAAACAACAGAGCATTCGAAGAAGAAGAAGAAAAACAACTAGCATAGACACATCTGGTGATCAAACGGATAAACCATTTGAAGATGCGTCATAAAGGAGAATAACAATATGAAAAAAATAATAGCAATTATTAGTGCAAATTTAATACCAATATGTATAGTAATAATACTAGCATTATTATTATTGAATTCACTGGATGTAATTGATTTAGATGATTTATCACCTATAATGACATTACAAGCAGATGATAGTGTGCATTTATCAAAAGACGCAGATGGAATCTTAGCAGCATGTCAGAAAATAGCAAATTACTATAGGGATAATAATTTTCGCTACGATAAGGAAATTGGCGGTTATAGTCTTAGATATTTAGAACACACTCATAAGTATTCATGTTGCACTATATTTGCACAACAGGCTCTTTTTCTAGCTGGTGTATTAGATATAGATGAAAGCAATTGGGAAAGTATTTGGATGAGTAAAGATTTTGGAGATTGGCTTTCTCAAAATCCAAAGTGGCATAGAGTGGAAGAAAATGAAGAAGATGCACCAGGAGATGTACATATATATTTTGAAGAAGGCCAAAGATCACATACAAATATTTATGCTGGAGATGGTCAATATTGGGATGCTGGAGCAGAAGGTACAGGAGCATTTCTTGGAACTACAAAAACTTCTGGACAGGATTATCTTTATGGTGTTTTTAGATATATAGGGTCAAGTGAATGAAAGGACTAAAATATATGAATAAAAAAATAATTAAACCAATTATTGTGTTTTCAATCATTATATTTGTTATAATAGTATTTTTAATTTTTTATTTAAGCAATAAAGATAGTAAAAGTAAAAAAAATAATATATTAAATGAGACAGAAATAATAACTGATGATGAAATAGAGGATTCTGATTTTAATATTTTAAACAATCAGAAAGAAGATAATAATATTGAATTAAATAATAGTACTGACAAAAAGATTGAATTAGATCCACCAGATACAGACCCCTGGAATGAAAAAGGGCCAATACAAGAAGAAAGATTAATATTGGAAAAGAAAACAGATGCTTTTTCATACTTTGAAGTTAAACATTGTTTAACATTATTTTATAGTTCTAAAGACAACGCAATGAACGTTCTTGAAAGTAAATTAAAAAAATTTGATATATCAAATTTTTATAATAATAAACAAGACTTTTGCATAGATGAAATCTATAAAGCTCATGTGACAGGTAGTAAAGATTATTATTATATATATTATAGAGTTGGAGTAAGCACAAACACAATAGAAAATAAACAAATTTTGATTAAAGGTGACTTGAAGAATGATTCATTTTATGTTTATCCTTTTGAATATCTAAAAAGTATAGGATATATCGACTTAACTGATGGAAGCAAAATCTCATTAGATATAGTGGATGTTACAGATATAGAAAAAACAGAGTATAATAATTTAAATCAATTCAAAATAAAAAAGAATGAACCTACTTGTATTAAAGAACTATTTGAGAGATTTGAATTTGATGTAAAATATGACTTAAATCATTTGTATAACTCATTAGATGAAGAATATAAAAATATAAGATTTGAAAACAATTTTCAGAAATTCACATCCATTATGAACAATAGGAGAGAAATATATGTAGAAGACATTATAAAAGGATATCAAAAATATGAGCTAAACTGGTATACACAATACATAATTATATGTAGAAATGATGATCATTTTGTAGTTAATATGGTGGATTTGATGAATTATTCTATTCAATTTGATAATTATACAACAGTTATTCCAGCATATTCTGAACTATATAATTCAAATTTACCTCATATTAAACCTAAATATTGTATGGATAGAATCCGAAAAGCCATAAATGATGAAAATTATGAATTTATATATAGCAAGCTAAATCCAGTGCAAAAGAGTAATTATTTTAGTAGATATGATGTTTTTGTTTCATATATTCAAAATAATTTTTATAAAAGAAATATTTTCGATTATAAGAAATATACAAAAGTATCTGATTTAGTATATACTTATAATGTAAATGTTAAAAATGAAATGAATGAAAATGATTATAGAACATTTAAAATGACAGTTACTTTAAAAGAAGCAGATGATTTTTCAATAAGTATTACAAATTAACACACTTTAAAAGGAGAAAGGAATGAATAATAAACAAAGATATATAAGTATTATTCTAATTATCACATTGTTTTTTTTCTATTATACTATTAGTTACAAAATATATGCAGAAACATATAATTTCAGTGATACAATTGAGCCTGGAACAGAAAGAGTAATACCAAAAGAAATAAAGCAATATACGGCAATGTGGGAATCATATGCTAAAGCAGATGTAAGTAAACAACCAGGGCTTAAATCAGGAACAGGGCAATATGATGTTAGACAATTATTATGGGAAGCACAAAATAGGCCTATAGCTGATAGTGGTGTTGCATATGTGGAGGTTGCTGGACAAAAAAGATATGTTGTAGCATTAAGCGAAATATTTGGTTGGAGTGGTGATTATATTGATATTGTATTGAACGATGGGGAAGTAATACCATGTATAATGGGAGATGCAAAAAGTCCTAGTACAGATAAGCCATATATATTTGAAGGTGATGGTCTTTTTTATGGCCACACATATGAGGGAGACAAATGTGATATTGTGGAGTTTATTTTAGGCATAAATATACAAGATAATGAAACACCTCCAGTTTTAAAAGGCTTTTTGAACAAATTTGATAAAGTAAAAAGTATAAAAAATGGAGGAAGTTATTTTTTACATAAAGATGGTCCAGTAGGATTATCTGGTGATTATGCAAAAATAACACCCGGGGTAAACCAAAATTTTTCAAATTCAAGTAGTACTACTTCAAATAATAAAGGTGAAAAGAGTGAAGAAAAAACATTTACTAGAACTTTTGGGCGTTTTTTAAGAAGTGGATGGATAGCAATATCAACATTTTTTGATAATGATCGTACAGGTAGTAATTTATCAACTATAATGATTTCTTTATCTAATTAGGAGGACAAATATATGAAGGTGAAAAAAATTATAATTATATGTATGATACTTTTATTAATTATATTAAGTATATTACTTGTTATGATACTTCATTTATTAAGAACACAAAAAATAGATAATATAAATAATGTAGAAAATAATATAACGCCAATTGAACAAGATACCGAATACAGTAATAATTCTTATGACAATTCAGTTTATTACGAAAAAGATGGGATAATTTATTCTACAAGTGGAGAACCAAAAGATGGAATAGACTTTGAAATAAAGGATGTTCCAGATGAAGTATTTAGGTTTATTAAAGATAAAAAAGCATTTTATGCAACAATGAAAACATATGCAATTTCTTATGGATTTGACCAAAAAGCAGATATTGCAATATATAATAGACATGAAGTTAACCAAAATTTAAATAAATTGGCAATAGAATTCATGTTAGATGATGATGACAAAACAAGTTTTGTAGCAATGGTAAATCTAACAGATGAAACTATAGAAATAATTAATAAATAATAATATGGGTAATATGAAAGGGAGTGAAAAAGATGAAAATAAGTTTTAAAAATAAATTAATTATTACAGTCATTATGGTTTTTATATCATTTTTTTCACTAAATAAAAACTATTCACATAGCTTTTCATCTCAAGAATTATTAGAACAAGTTAAAAGAGTATATGAAATGGCACATAATAATGGTTATAAATATGGAAGTTCAGGGGCTATACCACCATGTTCAGATGGAATAATAGCTTGTGATAGATTAGTTAGTAGATCACTATGGGATTTGGGGATGGATGATCAACCAGCAGGAGGACTGGCTGTTAGTGGACTTGATGAATTTTTACCATCTCATGGGTTTAAAAAAATCCAAGAGTTCAACGAGTTTAAACCTGGTGATATTGTTTCTGTTGCGCTTAATGATAAACCAGTTCACATATTTGTAATTGAATCATATGATCCTACTACTACACTTTGTAATAAATATGATATGGGAGGACAAGGTAGGATTGATTCAAATCAACCATTTATAAATGTTCCTGTGAATGAATGGGTAGAGCAAGGAAGAACTCTTTATGCTATATATAGATTGCCAGATGCGGGAACAGCTGAAAATGCTTCTGCAGTATTAGAGGCTGTAAGTAGGTATATTGATTGTGAGGAAGGCATACCAGATAAATATGATATATTTATAGATGGAGCAGAGCTGGATGAAGAAGATGGATTTGAAGTACCAATTATTCAAACATCAATCGATTATTTGTTATTTAATAATGGGTATTTATCTAATATAGATTTTTTTCAAACAAATAAATTTGAAGATAAAATTAAACTTAAAAATCAAAGTGCAGCATTAAAATCTGATTTAATGACTATGTGGGAGAGAATGGTCTCATATGTAAATAGTACAAATAAAGTATTATTATATATCGCTCTTGCTCTTATGGTAACATCTTTTATATATATTGGTATTCTTATAGTAAGTAAAACTTTTATAGGAGATAGAATAAATAATTTTCTGGGCAAAAACTTAGGATCAAATAAGAGTATTACCACAGAACAAAGGCAAAAGAATTTAGTTGAACAATGGTTTAAGACTCTTTTAACATTAATATTTAGTATATTAATGATAATTATAACTATTTCAATATCTTATCTTATATCAAATACAGCGAATATGTATAATAAAAATGGAGAAATAGTAGATTCTGTTATTGTATATGCTAAAGCTAATTTTGGCTCTGATAGTTCTACATCTGTTAAGGGGTTGGGTATTAGAAAAGATATTGATGAAAATACTGTAGATAAGGATGGAAAAAATTTAGCTGAGAGAATTAAACCATCATTGCATGGTAAAACCTTAGCACAATTAAGCCAGGAAGGTATTAATCTATCTTATCTTGAATTACCATATTATGGAGATGATGGAAAATATCATTTTGATGGAGAGTTAATTGTAAATGCCAAAGCAGCAGATGAAATGCTATTAATATTTCAAGAATTGTATAATGCAAAATACCCTATACATAGTTTGAGATTAGTAGATGACTTTAATGCAGATGATGAAAAATCAATTGATAATAATAATACATCAGCTTTTAATTATAGGGAAGCTAGTGATGCACCTGGTGTTTTATCTAACCATGCTAGAGGTTTTGCTATAGATATTAATCCACTGGTAAATCCATATATATATAATTATTGGGGTGGAGGAGAAAAATCAACCTCACATGATAATAAATTTATAGATAGAGATAATATGACTGGATGGAGTGAAATTGAAAAATCAGAAAAAATAGCAAAAGATACAAAAATATATGAAATATTTACAAAATATGGCTGGGCATGGCTAGAAAAATGTCGGACCAAATGGAAATAATATGGACTCTCAACACTTTTCAAAAGGTGAGGATCAGGCATTTAAAAGTATAGATTGGAGTACTGTCAATAATAGTAAAACAAATGAAGCACCAAAAGGTTCTGCAAAAAACATTATTTTCTTAGGAGATTCACGTACAGAAGGAATCAGAGATGATGTACAAAGTGATGCAACATTTATATGTAAAACAGGTGAAGGGTATGATTGGATGAAGAATAATGCTTTTCAGCAAGCAAATTCACAAGTAGGTATGGGAACAAAAGTAATAATTTGGTTTGGAGTAAATGATATCGATAATCAAAATAATTATATCCCAACAGTAAATGCTAAAGCAGCAGAATGGAAAGCAAGAGGAGCACAGATATATTATGCAGAAATAGGACCATTAAAAAGAGATGACATATATGCATCAAATGAGAAAATACAAAAATTTAATCAAGATTTAAAAAATGGTTTAAGTTCTAATGTAACAGTTATTCCTTTATACGATAAGCTAGTTAATGAAGGATTTGAAATGGTTAATTCTACTGATACAACTCACTATAATAAAGAAACTAATATAAGAATTTATAATTATTTAGTTAATACAGTTACATCTGGAGTTTCTAGTTCTAGTAAATCGTCAGTTGCATCACCATTTACCAAATATCAACTTACAGACAAACAATTAACTGGACTTGCAGCAGTAGGTTATTCAGAACAAGGATCACTAGAGGGTATTGCTGCAGAAGCATCGCTTATGGCAAATTTATTTGAGCTTCACTGCAATGGCCAAATTTTTGGACTTACAGGAGGTGAAGGGCTCTATAAAATGGTTAGTCAACCTATTGGGTCCTATGGTGGTTGGTTTGAAGGTGCATCTGATTATATAAATACAGGTCACACTCTTGAAGGAGAACCAGTTCAAGAAGAGTGGAAGGCTGTGGTAAAAAGTGTTTTAGTCGATGGCAAAAGAACATTACCAGGATACGTTGATGAACATGTTGCAGCGAAGAGTACAGCCTATATAGAAACAAATGGTGCTAAATATTATGATTTAGGTCAAATAAAAGATAGACGTAATTATATAAGTCATGTTACCATTGTACATCAAAAGAGATATGATCCATATATATATTATGGTCATGTTGCCGATAGTACAGATCCATTTGGATATACAAGTAGAGAAAATAGAGAAAAAATAGGTGATTTCCATTATGATTTTGATGGAAATGCCGTAGGAAATTCAGGAAAACAAACAGATTTTTACTTTACAACAAATTTTGAAGGACTATATATGATATTATCAAATTGTGACTGGAATAATAATGTAGGATTGAATTTATTTTATATTATATGTGGATTTATATTAACTATATTTAAAGCAGTATTACATTATTTACTATATTTTAGAATGATAATTTTAGCAATAATAATTGCAATTACTCCATTAATTATTATAGCAGATGAATTTATGAAGTTTAGAGGAAATAAAGGGATGTTAAATGGCTGGATTGTTTTATACTTAAAAGTTTTGCTTCTAAAACCTTTATTACAAGTTGTATACACAGTACTTGGAAAAACAAATCCATGGAGTGTACAAGAAAACCCATTCTACATAATGCTAATAGTTCTAGTTTTAATTGCAGTTTGTATAATATATATTAAGAATCTTTTTAAATTCTCAACAAAAAAAGAACAATAGGAATGTAACCTATTGTTCTTTTTCTAATCGTCGATTTCCGACTTCCAACATCATACTTCAACATTGTTAGTACTTTCCACATTTTCTTTATCCAATGCCAATTTTTCTTTTTCTTTAATTTTTAGATTATCCTTAGCAACTGTCATTAAAAGTTTAATTCTATTTGCTTGATTTGTTTCACTAGCTCCTGGATCATAATCAATAGGAGAAATATTTGCAAATGGATATCTTTGTCTAATTGTTTTAATTACTCCTTTTCCAACAACGTGGTTTGGTAAACATGCAAATGGTTGTATACAAACAATGTTTTCTATTCCGTGTTCAATATATTCTGCCATTTCAGCAGTTAAAAACCAACCTTCTCCAGTTTGATTTCCTATTGATAAAATACCTTTAACTTTGTCTTGTAAATCCCAAATATCTGTAAGTGGTAAATAATCTTTTTTTGATTTAGATAGGGCTTCTCTAATATCTTTTTCCATTAAGTTAATAAGATTTAATGCAATTTTGCTGATTGTACTTGCTGTTTTGTTAGTATTTAATAATTTATTAAATGTAATTTTATTTGTAGCCATATATTT
>OCVV010000775.1_pt1 | contig 28698 bp, 26 predicted proteins | sample 1539721 | NCBI WGS metagenome assembly OCVV01 (sample SAMN02144230, study PRJEB22623) | gut metagenome | biome: sheep rumen | host: Ovis aries | place: New Zealand | reverse complement strand
CTCCGGAGATACTCAATCTCCGGCCTCCTCCCTTTTTCTTGATACTTACCAAAGATCCCGTCTCAATGTAGTCATATCTTCTGTCGGCCAACAGAAACTTGATGGCTGCTCTCGCTCTGGGGCATAACTGTATCTCATCAAGGATAATAAGCGACCTGCGCTCATGGAGCCTCACTTTGTAGTGCTGGCTCAGATAGAGGAACAACGTATCGAGGTCTTCCATATAGAGGTCAAACCAATCTCGGACCATCTGGGGAGCCTTATTGAAGTCGATGAGAATGTATGACTCATACTCATTCTTGGCGAATTCCTCTACGATATAACTCTTCCCGATGCGTCGCGCTCCCTCTACGAGTAGTGCCACCTCACCGTTTCTTTTTTCCTTCCAATCAAGGAGTTGCTGATATATTTTACGCTTCATAATGATGTCATCCGCACCTTTTTGCGATTTCTGAGCTTCCATATTCTACACCTTTTTGAGATTTTACACGATGCAAATATACACCTTTTTGAGATTTTCTGCAAGAGTTTTGACGAAAAAGCATAAGATATTTGATTATTTTAAGTCATTTTGATCTCAATATGGCCTATTTCGTCGTATTTCCCCAATTGTCATTCATTATACTTACATGTTCGATATTGACAAAATCCGCTTCAAAATCTTATTTTATCCACGAATAACAGCCCAAAAAGAGGTGGTGGAAATAGTCAGCTACACAGACATTGGAGGCAGTCACAGTTGATAAGCACCACCGCGCAACTTGCTCGCAGCTTGATGACTCACACTACAAGGTGATGACGTACTCTTCAGAGAACAGCACCTACAGCGGCGATGCCCTTGTGCAGTTGCACATTATTGGCGAGGGAATGGTGAACGTGAGCGACGCGTTGCTCGTAGACGAGAGCCATAAGGGTGTGGCATTTGCTCCTACGGCAGGCGGATATACGACGGGAATCGAGCCTACCCTCATCCCCTCTCTAAAGGGAGGGGAGAACGTGTATGACCTGCAGGGACGGAAACGCAACACGTCGTGTCCCTACAAGCATGAGGTACTGATTGTGGATGGAAAGAAGCAGGTCGTGAAATGAAGATTGAGACGATGACAATACTGAGAATATTCATGTTGCTGGTGCTGCTTGCCTTGGCAGGCAGCACACAGGCAGATGAGGTGAAGGTGGCCAGCGTCAGCATGATGCCTGGCGAGAGTAAGACTCTTTCGGTGGAACTGGAGAACGAGACTACGATGATAGCCTTTGAGTTCTGGATGCGATTGCCCGAAGGTGTCACGATAGCAAAGGACGAGGATGGCGATTTTGCTGTTACCAAGAACAGTACCCGTCTGGGCAAGCATGACCTGACAGTAGCTCTGGATAACGACGGCCGCTACCACTTTCTTTGCTATTCAAACCCCATCAGGAACATCAAGAACAACAGCGGCGAACTGCTGAGCATCGAACTGGTTTGCGCCGAGAATGTTGCCGAGGGAAACTATACGGGAAGTATCGAGAATGTTATTTTCTCCGATCAGGACAAGAATCGCATAGACCTTGCCGACTGCAGTTTTGATGTCACTATTGGCACAGCAACCATTGCAGGTGACGTGAACAACGACACGGAGATTACCATCGCCGACGTCACGGCACTGGTGAACATCATTCTTGGAAAGGACAACGGAGAGCCTTATGAGTATAACCACAAGGCGGCGGACGTGAACGGCGACAAGGCAATTTCTGTTGCCGACGTGACGGCGCTGGTGAATATAATTCTAGGAAAATAACTACAACAGGAACATTTAGAAGTTTTAGTTCTTTTGGCATTCATTAGTCTCTTCGTCAATAAAACCGTGCCAGATTGTCAGTCTTGACAGTTTGGCACGGTTTTCGTTATGAAGAAGGGTGAAGACGAAAAATCAATTATCAATAAATAATTAAAAACAATTGAAGACTATGAACATCAAACCATTAGCAGACCGCGTGCTGGTACTCCCCACAGCGGCTGAAGAAAAGGTAGGCGGAATCATCATTCCCGACACAGCAAAAGAGAAACCCCTTCGTGGCAAGGTCATCGCAGCCGGCAACGGTACGAAGGATGAAGAGATGGTATTGAAAGAGGGCGACGAAGTGCTCTATGGCAAGTATGCCGGCACGGAGTTGGAACTCGACGGCACTAAGTATCTCATCATGCGCCAGTCGGATGTATTGGCTATAATAGGGTAGTAGTTTTTTTATTTATAATTAAGGTTGCTTGGAACCCCCAAAACTAACCAAGCGCCCCTCCCCTCGGGAGGGGGTGGGGGTGGGTTTTTTATTATGGCAAAAGAAATCGTATACAATATGGAAGCCCGCGACATGCTGAAGAAGGGTGTCGATCAGTTGGCTAACGCAGTAAAGGTAACGCTTGGCCCGAAAGGCCGTAACGTAGTGATTGAGAAGAAGTTCGGTGCACCGCAGATTACGAAGGACGGCGTCACCGTGGCTAAGGAAGTGGAGCTTGAAGACCACTTCGAGAACACTGGCGCACAGCTCGTGAAGAGCGTGGCTTCGAAGACAGGCGACGATGCTGGCGACGGTACGACAACAGCTACCATCCTGGCACAGGCCATCGTGAGCGAAGGTTTGAAGAACGTCACCGCCGGTGCCAACCCCATGGACCTGAAGCGCGGTATTGACAAGGCCGTGAAGGCTGTCGTTGAGCACATCGCAGCTTCGGCTGAGAAGGTGGACGACAACTACGACAAGATTGAGCAGGTGGCTACCGTCTCGGCCAACAACGATCCCGAGATTGGCAAGCTGCTGGCTGATGCCATGCGCAAGGTGTCGAAGGACGGTGTCATCACCATCGAGGAGTCGAAGAGCCGGGACACTCACATCGGTGTGGTCGAGGGTATGCAGTTCGACCGTGGCTACCTCTCAGCTTACTTCATTACCGATTCCGAGAAGATGGAGTGTGTGATGGAGAATCCTTACATCCTGCTCTACGACAAGAAGATTTCGAACATCAAGGACTTCCTGCCCATCCTGCAGCCTGCCGCCGAGAGCGGACGCCCGCTGTTGGTGATTGCCGAGGACGTTGACTCTGAGGCTCTGACCACACTCGTGGTGAACCGTCTGCGTGGTGGTCTGAAGATTTGCGCCGTGAAGGCTCCTGGCTTCGGCGACCGTCGTAAGGCTATGCTCGAGGACATCGCCGTGCTGACTGGCGGTACCGTCATCAGCGAGGAGAAGGGTCTGACGCTTGAGCAGGCTACGCTCGAGATGCTGGGTACGTGCGAGAAGGTGACCGTGGACAAGGACAACACCACCATCGTGAACGGTGCTGGCCAGAAGCAGGCCATCCAGGACCGCGTCAACCAGATCAAGAACGAGATTCAGAACACCAAGAGCTCGTACGACAAGGAGAAGCTGCAGGAGCGTCTGGCCAAGTTGGCAGGCGGTGTGGCAGTGCTCTACGTGGGTGCCAACTCTGAGGTGGAGATGAAGGAGAAGAAGGACCGAGTCGACGATGCTCTGTGCGCTACGCGTGCAGCCATCGAGGAAGGCGTTGTCGCTGGTGGCGGTACGACCTACATCCGTGCCCAGGAGGCCCTGAAGGCAGTGAAGGGCGACAATGCCGACGAGCAGACCGGTATCAAGATCGTGGAGCGTGCCATTGAGGAGCCGCTGCGCCAGATTGTGCTGAATGCAGGCGAGGAAGGTGCAGTGGTCGTGCAGAAGGTGCGCGAGGGCAAGGGCGACTTCGGTTACAATGCCCGTACAGACCAGTATGAGGACCTGCGCGAGGCTGGTGTGATTGATCCTGCCAAGGTGGCCCGTGTGGCTTTGGAGAATGCCGCTTCGATTGCCGGCATGTTCCTCACCACGGAGTGCCTCATTGTTGACAAGCCCGAGAAGGAGCCCCAGATGCCGATGGGCGGTGCTCCCGGCATGGGCGGCATGATGTAATAGAAAGATTGTCCAGAAAGATTGCAAAATCGTACAATCAAATAAAATAAGGTATAAAAAAACGGGTACATAGTTTGTGTACTCGTTTTTTTTTCGTAATTTTGCACAACGCGCAATGGGCTTTTGCCGCATTCGTTTGAAGAAGACAAACCAGAAACTTTATATCGAAAAGTGAAACGATTTTTTACATTACTGACAATTGTTCTGGCTGCGTTGAGTTCCAACGGCCAGACTTCGGTGTTAACGCTGCGTCCTGTGAAGCATGTGGACGAAGTGAAGGTGGTGGCCTATGAAGGCAATGCCCCTCAACTTCCCTATCAGGTGTGGGCACAATATGAAGACGGCACTGGCGAATGGCGGCTGGTGAGGTGGATGAATGCGCTCCAGGACGTGGAGAACGATGAAGCCGATGCCAAGGTGACGCCTGCCGGTTCGGAGTATGAGGTGTTGGGCTACGTCGTTGGTGACAATGCCACGTCGGGCGGTTATCCTGTGATAGCGAAGGTCAGCGTGGTGGCCGGCAGCCTGCAGGCAGGCCCCGGCAAGCCGATGGCTGAGCCGCTGTCCCTGAACAAGGTGAGCCTCATCGGCACGAACCGCCTGACGAAGAACCGCGATATGGACATCGACCATCTGTTGTCGCTCGATGTGAAGCAGCAGCTCTATAACTACCACGATACCTACGGACTGCCCACGGAAGGCTATCCGGAAGCCGATGGATGGGATTCGCCTACGACCAAGTTGAAGGGACATGGTACGGGCCACTACCTGTCGGCACTGGCGCAGGCTTTTGCCAGTTGTGCCGATGGGGCAAAGCGCGACCAGTTGCGCAGTCGCATCAAGACTATGATTGATGAGATGAGAGTCTGTCAGGAGCGCACCTTCGTCTGGAGTGACTCGCTGGGCCGCTACTTTGAGGCTCGCGATCTGGCACCGGAAGAAGAGCTACGACAGCTGAAAGGAACCTGGGCTGACTTCGACCGCTACAAAAAAGATTACCGCCACTATGGCTACGGCTATCTGAATGCCATTCCGGCTCAGCATTGTGCGCTGATAGAGATGTATCGTGCCTACAACAACGAAGACTGGGTGTGGGCTCCTTATTACACCGTGCATAAGCAGTTGGCAGGACTGATTGATATTGCCAACTACGTGGACGACAAGGAGATAGCTGCCAAGGCGCTGCTCATAGCCAAGGACATGGGACTATGGGTTTGGAACCGACTGACCTATCGCACATTCGTGTCGAAGGAAGGCACGCAGGAGCAGCGTCGTAGTCGTCCCGGCAACCGCTATGAGATGTGGAACATGTATATTGCCGGCGAGGTGGGTGGCATGGCTGAAGCCCTGTCGCGCCTCTCAGAGATGGTCACGGACACAACTGAAAAGTTGCGCCTGCTGCAGGCTGCCACCTATTTTGACAGCCCAGCATTCTTCGATCCGTTGGCAAAGAACGTGGATGCCATCCGCACACGCCATGCCAATCAGCACATTCCGATGGTGACGGGCGCCTTGCGCATTTACCGCGCATCTCAGCAGTCGCCTCTCACTCCCGGACTCCTGCCACAATCATCTCAAGCATCGCCTCTTTATTACTATCAGGTGGCCCAAAACTTCTGGACGATGATTCAGGGACGCTATCGTTATGCCATGGGTGGCGTGGGCAACGGAGAAATGTTCCGCCAGCCCTATACGCAGATGCTCTCGATGGCAACGAACTTCGATCCTACGCTCAACGAAACCTGCTGTGCCTACAACCTGGCCAAGCTGACGAAAGACCTGAACTGCTATCATCCCAATGATGCACGCTACATGGATTACTACGAGCGCCTGCTTTACAACCAGTTGGTAGGTTCGCTCAATCAGCATGAATATGCCGTGCTCTATCAGTATGCCGTGGGTCTGAATGCCTCGAAGCCTTGGGGCAACGAGACACCGCAGAGCACTTGCTGCGGCGGTACGGGTGCAGAAAACCACGTGAAGTATCAGGAGGCAGCCTACTATGTGGGTGCCGACACGCTCTGGGTGGCTCTCTATCTGCCTACAACAGCCCAGTGGGATGCCAAGAAGGTGACGTTGCAGCAAGACTGCGAATGGCCTGCCGAGAGAAGCACGATCCGCGTGGTTGAAGGCAAAGGCCGTTTTGCCATGAAACTGCGTGTGCCCTATTGGGCAACGAAGGGCTTCGACGTGAAGCTGAACGGCAAGTCGCTGGCTGCAAACTACATTCCCTGCAGCTATGTGGAGATTCCTGTTCGCAAGTGGTCGAAGAAAGATGTTGTGGAGGTCATCATGCCTTACGGACAGCATCTGGATTTTGCTCCCGACAAGATGGAGATCGACCAGCGTCGGACAGCCTACGAACCTCGTTGGGCTGCCGCGCTGATGGAAGGTCCGTTGGTGATGGCTGCCACAGGTCTTTCGACATGGGAAGAAGCAACACTGAAGCCCGGCCAGGATTTGAGCAGTCTGCACTTTGTGGCTGACTATGATGCCGACCGTCACGTGACACACTACTTCCGCATCGACGCACCTGTGGAAGAGGGTGGGGCGGCCGATCCGACTATTCTGCGTAGCCTGATGCAGATGGCCAAGAACCGAATGAAAGCCCAGAAGGCTTGGGAGGCGCTGGAGGTGAAGGTGCCCGAGCATGCTCCCTGGGCTCCTTACGGCTATGCCCGTATGGCCGAGCAATATGAGCAGGCTTGCAAGATTGTCGATAATGGTTCGAAGGGCGAACTCGACAAGACCTCGGCTGCCCTGAATGCAGCCCTGAACACGATGCGCCCTGGCAATCTGGCCGAACCTGAAGACTTGGAACCGCTGGCCGCACTCGTTGAAAAGACCCGAGGGCTGGATCGCAGGGAGATGAGCGATGCCATGCGTCAGGCTCTGCGCTATGCCCAGATGGTGACGCGTTACGTGAACGACGGTAGTGGTACGACCGACATGATCAAGCGAGCTCTGGACCAGTTATCGCCACTGGTGAATGCAGAATAAAAGAAAGACAACAATATAAGAAAAGAAGAGTGGGTGTGTCAAGTTGACACACCCACTCTTCGTAATATCGTTATGGATTAAGTCTTATAGGGGAGAACTTATTGTTTTGCCTCCTCCATAGTTCCCTCGATGTAAAGACGTGTCATCTCGGGCTGTCCGTTGGTGCGAACGGTAATGCTCTTCTTGAAGTGGCCGGGGAATTTTCCTTTACCATTGTAGGTTACCTTTATCTCTCCGGACTTGCCAGGAGCGATAGGTTCCTTCGTGTAGGCAGGTACCGTGCAGCCGCAAGAGGCAACGGCCTGATTGATGACGAGAGGAGCATCACCGGCATTCTTGAATGTGAAGGTGCACTCCTGTACGGGGGTTGACTCTGAGAAGGTGCCGAAGTTGTGTGACACCTTGTCGAACCTAATTTGGGCCTGCTTTGCCTGAGCAGAAGCAAAACTGATGCATGCCACCAGCATAAAGGCCATCAATAGAATCTTTTTCATATCTTCTAAATGTTTGTTTTTATTATTTTCGACGCAAAGTTACTTTATTTGTTTAATAAAAGGCAAGAAAAGGAGTGTTTTTTAAGAGTAAATAACAGAAGAAGGCACATTTTCTTTTGCCATTTCGGGAAAAAGTTGTAATTTTGCGGTTTGAAAATTAATATATTATATATAATATGTATAGAACAAATACGTGTGGAGAGCTACGACTCTCGGACGCTGGCAAGCAAGTGAAGCTGGCAGGATGGGTACAGCGAGTGCGCAAGATGGGTGGTATGACCTTTGTTGACTTGCGCGATCGCTATGGTATTACACAGTTGGTTTTCGACGAGTCGAAAGATGCAGCTCTTTGTGAACGTGCCAACAAAATGGGACGCGAGTGGTGCGTACAGGTAGTTGGCGAAGTGAGCGAGCGTCAGTCGAAGAATGCCAAGATGACTACAGGTGACATTGAGTTGCTTGTCTCTGAGCTGAATGTGCTCAGCGAGAGCCAGACACCGCCTTTCACCATTGAGGACAACACCGACGGCGGCGACGAACTGCGCATGAAGTATCGCTATCTGGACCTGCGTCGCAACTGCGTGCGCAAGAATCTGGAGCTGCGTCACAAGATGACTATCCTCATCCGCAATTTCCTGGATTCCAGACAGTTCATTGAGGTGGAGACCCCAATCCTTATAGGTTCAACACCCGAAGGCGCACGCGACTTCGTGGTGCCCTCGCGCATGAATCCCGGTCAGTTCTATGCTCTGCCTCAGAGCCCGCAGACGCTGAAGCAGCTGCTCATGGTCAGCGGCTTCGACCGCTACTTCCAGATAGCCAAGTGCTTCCGCGACGAAGACCTGCGCGCCGACCGCCAGCCGGAGTTCACGCAGATTGACTGCGAGATGTCGTTTGCCGACCAGGAGGATGTGCTCCAGATTTTCGAGGACATGGCCCGCTACCTCTTCAAGGAGATACGTGGCGTCGACCTGCCTGAGAAACTTCAGCAGATGACGTGGCAAGAGGCCATGCGTCGCTTCGGTTCCGACAAGCCCGACCTTCGTTTCGGCATGGAGTTCGTAGAGCTGATGGATGTGCTCAAGGGTACTGGCTCCTTCCCCGTGTTCAACGAAGCTGAGTATATCGGTGGTATCTGCGTACCTGGTTGTGCCAACTATACCCGCAAGCAACTTGACCAGCTGACAGACTTCGTGAAGCGCCCGCAGGTGGGTGCCAAGGGCCTCGTCTACGTGAAGTTCAACGAGGACGGCACAGTGAAGTCGTCTGTCGACAAGTTCTACGAGCCCGAGGTTTGGCAGAAGCTGAAGGAAGTGATGGGTGCCAAGGACGGCGACCTCGTGCTTATCCTCAGTGGCGACAAGGCCAACAAGACCCGCGTTCAGCTCTGCACGTTGCGTCTGGAGATGGGTGACCGTCTTGGACTGCGCGACAAGAACCGTTTCGAGTGCTTGTGGATTGTAGACTTCCCCCTGTTTGAGTGGAGCGACGAAGAGCAGCGCCTCATGGCTACGCACCATCCGTTTACCCTGCCCAATCCCGACGACATCCCACTGCTTGACACCGCTCCTGAGAAGGTGCGTGCCGTGGCCTATGACTTCGTTTGCAACGGCATCGAAGTGGGTGGCGGCTCGCTGCGTATCCACGACGGCAAGTTGCAGGAGAAGATGTTTGAGATCCTTGGCTTTACGCCCGAGCGTGCAATGGCTCAGTTCGGCTTCCTGATCAACGCCTTCAAGTATGGAGCGCCGCCTCATGCAGGTCTGGCTTTCGGTCTTGATCGCTTCGTGAGCATTATGGCTGGTTTGGACTCGATTCGCGACTGCATCGCCTTCCCGAAAAATAACTCCGGACGCGACGTTATGCTTGATGCTCCTAGCGAACTGGATATCAAACAATTAGAGGAATTGCAGATTCGTCTTGACCTAAATCAAGAAAACGAGTAGTTTCTGGATGTTTCCTTGGAGTAAAGGCTTTTTGTCAACATTTTGTCGTAATTTTGCACGCAAATAAATAAGGTTGTTAAAAAGGATACAACATTTTTATTAATTTGTAAAGTAATTATGGCAGAAAAGAAAACAACGACAAAAGCTGCTCCTAAGGCAGCAGCTGAGAAGAAAGCTCCCGCAAAGAAGGCAGCTGCAAAGAAGGTAGAAGTCGCAATCAACGCAGAGAACGTTGGCTTCAAGGCTGGTGACGTTTATCAGGCTCTCGCCGCTGCTGGCAAGGCACTGACTGTTGCTGAGATTGCTAAAACTGCAAAGATTGCAACTGAGGAGGTTTACCTCGGAATCGGCTGGCTCTTCAAGGAGGGCAAGGTGAAAGGTGAGAACAATCTCGTAGCACTTGCTTAATAGCATTGCGAACGAAAAGTTTTATAGAGAGCTGCAATAAGGGAAATCTTTGTTACAGCTCTCTTTTTTGTATTATATAGGCAACGAGAACAACTGATGAACGAATACGACAAGGAAATATTGCAAGTACTCCTTGAAGCAGGTAGCGAGGGAATTTCTGTACAGAAAATCTCACGCCACGTGTTCAATGCGTGCAATTCGTTCTTCAATCCTGTTGATTACAACAGTGTTCATGAATATGTGTTGCAGTATTTACAGAAAAATTCAAAGCTTCCAACCTCGCTGATCACTCGCACTTCCCTCAGGGGGGTATACTGCCTGAACCTGGCTAATCAGCAAAGTCAGCAATTAGTGCTTCAGTTTAAGGAACACACGGGCGAAAACGATGGGTTGTCTTCATCAGATTCTACTGATTCTCTGGAGCTTTCTTTGCCACTTTTTTAAATTTTTCGTCATTTTTCGTATAAAGATTCTTTCGTGACAATTATTTTTCTTAATTTTGCAGAACTTTTTATATAGGAAATAGATTCATTCACCCAAAGACTCTTCTATATGGCACAAAAGAACAATCATCTGGTTATCATGGCAGGTGGAGTGGGCAGCAGATTCTGGCCTATGAGTACTGCTGAACGTCCGAAGCAATTCATTGATGTGCTTGGTGTGGGCCGTTCGCTGTTGCAGCTTACCTATGAGCGTTTCCGTAGTATCTGCAATCCGGAAAATGTGTGGGTTGTAACCAATCGACGCTATGCAGATGTAGTATGCGAACAGTTGCCAGAAGTTCCACGAGAAAACATCCTACTGGAACCATGTAGAAGAAATACGGCGCCTTGCATAGCCTATGTCAGTTGGCGTATTAAGACGCTGGATCCGAAGGCGAATGTTGTCGTTACCCCCAGCGATCATATTGTCACCAATGAAGAGGAGTTCCGTCGCGTCATTGTTTCTTGCATGAGTTTCACTAGCCAAACCGATGCTATTGTCACGCTGGGCATGAAGCCAAACCGTCCGGAAACAGGGTATGGATATATACAGGCAGACTTGACTTCCAGTTCTCCGAGAAACAAAAGTATTTACCGAGTTGACTCTTTCCGTGAAAAACCAGACCTAGCTACAGCTTTACGCTATATTCAGCAAAACAATTATTTTTGGAATGCTGGTATTTTCATCTGGAGTGTGTCGACCATCGTCAATGCTTTCCGCATTTATCAGCCTGCCATCAGTAAGATCTTTGAGGGATTGCAGGGCTTTTACGGAACTCCGGAAGAGCAAGAACAAATAGACCGGCTCTACCCTGAGTGTGAAAGCATCTCCGTTGACTATGCTATCATGGAGAAGGCCGATGAAATATTCGTATGTCCTGCTGATTTCGGTTGGAGTGACTTAGGGACGTGGGGTTCGTTGCTGTCGCATACTCGTCATGACCTCTATGGCAATTCTCTTATTGGCAACGAAATTTCAGTCTTTGACAGTCATAATTGCATCATACATGCCACAGAAAGTAAAAAGGTCGTGGTGCAGGGGCTGGATGGATACATCGTTGCAGAGAAGGATGGAACGCTTCTTATATGCAAACTCAGCGAGGAGCAACGCATCAAGCAGTTTTCAGGTGAAGAATGACATAAACAGTTAGTATATTATAAAATATGTATAACAATCCGCAGGACCGTTACGATCATTACGAAGTACACGAAGATGCTCCTCTTCTTGAGTGGCTTATTGCCAATCTGAAAGGGAGTAAAAGTAAGGTAAAGGCTACTTTGCAGGGTAGAGGAATCAAAGTCAACGGAAAGGTTGTCACTCAGTTCGACTTTCCCTTGCAGGCTGGCATGCATGTGTCTGTTAGCAAAACGAAGCGTAACGATACGTTCAAGAGTCGTTATGTGAAAATCGTATATGAAGATCGTTGGCTTGTCGTTGTGGAAAAGAACATCGGCATCTTGTCAATGGCTGCCGGCCACCGGTCACTGAATGTGAAGTCGGTATTAGATGACTATTTCAAGCGCTCAGGCCAAAAATGCCGTGCCCATGTCGTGCATCGTCTTGACAGGGATACAAGTGGCCTGATGGTGTATGCCAAAGATATGGATACAGAGCAGATCCTGGAGCATAATTGGCATGACATTGTATATGACAGGCGGTATGTGGCTGTCGTCAGTGGAGAAATTGTTGACGACGAAGGCACCATTGCCAACTGGCTGAAAGATAACAAAGCTTATGTGACCTATTCATCGCCAGTGGATAATGGAGGTAAATATGCCGTAACCCATTTCCACGTTATCGACAGAACTACAGATCATTCTCTCGTGGAGTATCAGTTGGAAACGGGGCGTAAGAATCAGATTCGTGTGCATTCGGCAGATATGGGGCATCCTGTTTGTGGTGATCCCAAGTACGGCAATGGTGACGATCCGCTGCATCGTCTTTGTCTGCATGCTTACGTACTCAATTTCTGGCATCCAAGAACTCGTGAGCGTATGGAGTTTTCCACTCCTATTCCTTCTCAGTTCCGTATGCTATTCAAGTAGCTTCATTCCCTATTCAAATAAAGATATCGTATGAGCGACAATTATATTCTTTATGTTTTTGCACTGCTGGCAGTGATTATCGGCTTCCTGATTATCAAAAAAGTTGCAAGCTGCTTGATCAAGGCCATCGTTGCCCTTGTTGTCCTTGCTGTTCTGGGGTATATTTATTATGCTTATTTCTATGTGGCTTAAATGACAGCTATAGGTTTGTGCCCATAGGAAAAAAGTAGAAAGATGAAATAAATCTGAAATATTCGTGAAAAAGCGTTTTTTTGCGTCTAAAAGTTTTTTGATGTCGCAAAAAAATAGTAATTTTGTACGCTATAAATAAAGCCAAAATGGCTTAGAACGAAAATAAACGGCATTTTAGAAGATAATGGACGAAAATCAGACTTTTGATGGTATGCAAACCATCGACAATGACAGAATCATTAAAATCAACATTGAGGAGGAGATGAAATCCTCTTACATCGACTACTCCATGTCGGTGATTGTGGCTCGCGCCTTACCCGATGTCAGAGACGGTTTCAAACCTGTTCACCGTCGCATCCTTTATGGTATGGCGGGCATTGGTAATACAAGTGACAAACCATATAAGAAATGTGCACGTGTCGTGGGTGAAGTGCTTGGTAAGTATCATCCCCATGGCGACTCGTCAGTATATGGAGCCTTGGTTCGTATGGCCCAGGATTGGAACATGCGTTATACGCTGGTTGACGGACAAGGTAACTTCGGTTCTGTTGACGGTGACTCGGCTGCAGCTATGCGATACACGGAGTGCCGCCTTTCTAAGATGGGCGAGCATATTATGGATGACCTGGAGAAGGACACCGTTGATATGGTGAATAACTTCGACGACTCCCTGCAAGAGCCTTCCGTAATGCCTACAAAGGTACCCAATCTTCTTGTAAATGGTGGCAATGGTATCGCAGTTGGTATGGCTACAAACATACCGACACACAATCTTGGAGAAGTTATTGACGGCTGTTGTGCCTATATCGACAACCCTGACATTGATACGGAGGGGCTGATGCAGTACATTCCTGCTCCTGACTTTCCTACAGGTGCCTACATTTATGGCCTGCAGGGCGTGAAGGATGCCTATGAGACAGGACGCGGTCGCATCATCCTGCGTGCGAAGGCTGAGATCGAGAGCCATGATACGCATGATAAAATCGTTATCACAGAGATTCCTTACGGTGTAAACAAGGCACAGCTGATTGAGTATATTGCAGAACTCGTCAAGGAAGGCAAACTTGAAGGTATTTCTAATGCAAACGATGAGTCGGGCCGTCAGGGCATGCGTATCGTAGTCGACGTGAAGAAGGATGCAAATGCCAATGTCATTTTGAATAAGCTGTTTAAGATGACTGCGCTACAGAGCTCATTCTCAGTCAATAACATTGCACTCGTTAAAGGAAGACCTCGCCTCCTTTCTCTGAAAGAATGTGTGAAATATTTTGTGGAACATCGTCATGATGTGACAATCCGCCGTACGCGCTATGACTTGAAGAAAGCACAGGAGCGTGCTCATATTTTGGAAGGATTGATTATTGCTGTCAATAATATTGACGAGGTGGTGCACATCATTCGCCAGTCGAAGACGCCTACCGATGCTCAGCGCAATTTGGAAAGTCGCTTCAATCTTGACGAGGTTCAGTCGAAGGCCATTGTTGATATGCGTTTGTCGCAACTGACAGGTCTGCGTGTTGATCAACTGCATCAGGAGTATGACGACTTGATGAAACTGATTGAGAGCTTGCAGGAGATTCTTGACAATCCTGAGCGTTGCAAGGAAGTTATGAAGAATGAACTTTTGGAAGTAAAAGAGAAGTACGGCGATGCTCGCCGCACTGAGATTATTCCTGATGAGCATGAATTCAACGCTGAGGACTTCTATCCTAACGATCCTGTGGTTATCACGGTGAGCCATCTTGGCTATATCAAGCGTACACCGCTTTCTGAATTCCGTGAGCAGGCACGTGGTGGAGTCGGTTCTAAGGGTGCTGCTTCACGCGACAAAGATTTCACCGAATATATATATCCGGCAACGATGCACCAGACACTGCTGTTCTTCACGAAGAAGGGCCGCTGCTACTGGTTGAAGTGCTATGAGATACCTGAGGGCGACCGCACTTCAAAGGGACGCGCTATTCAGAATATGCTCAATATCGAGCCTGACGATGCTGTGAATAACATCCTTCGTCTTCGTGGTCGTGGACTTGAAAATGAGGAGTTCATCAACAGCCACTATGTGGTGTTCTGCACCAAAAACGGAACTGTGAAGAAGACGCTGCTCGAAGCCTATTCGCGTCCACGCACAAATGGTGTGATAGCTATTAACATTGTTGATGGCGATGAGGTTGTCGACGTGCGACTGACTAATGGCAAGAATGAACTCATTATTGCCAACCGTAATGGTCGTGCTGTACGATTCCATGAGAATACCGTTCGTACAATGGGTCGTGTAGCCACAGGTGTGCGCGGTATGCGTCTCGACGGTGGTGACGACGCTGTCGTAGGAATGATTGTCGTCAACGATGCTGAGGCTGAAACCGTCATGGTGGTCAGCGAGAGTGGGTACGGCAAGCGTTCACAGGTGGAAGACTACCGCAAGACCAACCGTGGTGGTAAGGGTGTGAAGACGCTCAATATTACCGAAAAGACAGGAAGACTCGTTGCTATTAAGAATGTGACAGACCAAAACGATCTGATGATCATCAACAAGAGTGGTATCGTGATTCGTTTGGCTGTGGCAGAGTGCCGAGTGATGGGCAGAGCAACTCAAGGCGTGCGTCTGATCAACTTGACTAAGAAGAACGACGTAATCGCCAGTGTTTGCAAGGTAATGAGTTCTGAACTGGAAGCCACCGTGACCGAGGAAAGCCGTGCTCAGTGGCTCAAGAATAACGAACAATTCCAAAAAGATACTGCAGGAATAAACGAAAACGAACAAGAATCGTCAAATGACATAGAAGAGGGCAACCCTCTTGTTGACATAACAGATGATGATGAAGCCATTGAATTGGTGGATGAATAGAGAATGTAACTAATAACCTTTAATTATTTAAATTAGCTTATGAAGAAAATCATGTTTGCGGCTTTGATGATGTTTGCCACATCTACCGCATTTGCAGGTGACAGCGACGCTCTGAAGGGCATCCTGAAATTGAAGAACTATGCTGAGGCAGCTTCTCTTCTCAAGTCTTCTCTGGGACAGCTGGCTTCCAATGCCGAAAAGGCAAAGGCTTACAACCACTTGGTTCAGCTTGCTATGGAGAAATTCGATAAAGAAGGAACGGCTCAGTTGGAAGGCCAGGCTCTTGCCCAGACAGGTAAGACTGCAGAGCCCTACGACACTGCTGGTTACTATGAGGCTGCTTACAATGCTTTGCTGAATGCTATTGAGTGCGACAAGTATGACAACATGCCTGATGCCAAAGGTAAGGTGAAACCTAAGTTCCACGAAGCCAACATGACGCGTGTCGGTAACGCTCGTATTCAGTTGGTGAATGCTGGTCAGCGTGAAGCTCAGCTTGGCAGTGATGAAGGTGTGCTGAAGTATTGGGGCACATTCCTCGACACCGAGGACTGCGACTTCCTGAAGGGTTATGACAAGACTGGCGAGGCTGGTTTCCTCGGTCAGGTGGCTTACTTCACCGCTCTCTATGCCAACCAGAATAAGCAGGTAGACCGCGCTCTGAAGTATCTCGACATTGCCATGAAGGATCCCGAGCAGGCCAAGGAGGCTCAGGCTCAGAAGTTCGCTATCGGTCAGGCTAATCTGAAGACAAAGGCTGACACCACGAAGTTCATCAGCGAGCTGAAGGAGTTCTATGCCGCTAATCCTGACAATGAGGCTGCTTTCGGAACACTCTGCAACCTCTATGCTGGCCAGAACGACAACGAAGCCGTGAAGGCTCTCGTCGGCGAAAAGATCCAGCGCGATCCCAACAACCACACCGCTTGGGCTCTGAAGGGGCAGTATGAGATGAACGCTCAGGACTACGACAATGCCATCGAGTCGTTCAAGAAGGCTTGCGAGATTGACGACACCAACCCCGTCGTGCTTACTTATCTTGGTTTCTGCATGAACAACAAGGCTGCCGGCATCGAAGGCGACATTCCCGCTCAGAAGGCTCTCTACAAGGAGTCGATGAAGTATCTGGAGCGTGCAAAGGAAATTGATCCCGACCGTATGAAGGCTAACTGGGCATATCCTCTCTATCAGTGCTACTACATCAATTATAGCGCTAACGATCCTCGTACCAAGGAGCTTGAGGAAATACTGAAGTAATCTCTTTATATAAGATAGAATAGGGGCGGAGGCTCGATTCTCCGTCCCTATTTGCATTTTTGAAAGGAAGGAAAAGATTGTGTTAAGGAATAACGTTATTTAATAAGAAAATTTGTAAGTTATGATTCGTAAAATAATAGCATCAGGAGTGTTGAGTTGGGTGGTCCTATTAGGGGTATTCGCTCAGGCTGATTCGAAGAAGCCTGTCAGCGATGCAAAGCTCAAGCAGAAAGCTGCTGCTGCATTGAAAAAGGATATTTCTCAGGCAAAATCTTATTTAAAAGCCGGCAATAATCTTTCCAAGGCAGAGCAACTGATGGAGAAGCATCTGAAGGATTCTGCGAATCGTAACAACGAACGACTTTGGCTCATCATGTTTGATGCAGTTCGCAAACAATATGATCAGGGGAACGAGAAACTCTATTTGAAGCAAGCTTATGACACATCATCTTTCTTCAATCTGACAAAGAAGATGTTTACCATACTTGAGGCATTCGACTCCATCGATGCCAGACCCAATTCGGCTGGCGTGGTCAAACCTCAGTATAGACGGAAACATGCAGAGTTCCTGAATGATTATCGTCAGAATTTGTTTAATGGGGGCATATTCTTCGTAAGAAAGCAAAAGTATGTTGAGGCTTATTCCTTTTTTGATAAGTATATTGATTGTGCCATCCAACCTCTTTTTGGCCAGTTCAACTATAGTGAGACCGATTCTATGATGCCTGAAGCAGCCTATTGGGCTGTTTATTGCGGTTACAAAAACCAAGATTCCAAGGCAACCTTGCATCATACCTATCTGGCCTTGAAAGATACAGCCCATTACTGCATGATGTTGCAATATCTGGCTGAAACCTATAAACTGGAAAATGATACAGTACGCTATCTTGAAACCTTGAACGAAGGTTTTAAGAAGTATCCTTTGTTTCCCTTCTTCTTCCCACGTCTCTTAGATGCTTATACCCATCAGGGAGAATGGTATAAGGTGTTGGAAATAGCAGAGATGGCCATGAAGAAGGACACGGCCAGTGTTTACTATCCTCAGGTGCAGGGTACGGCTTTGCTGAATCTTAACCGCTATGATGAATGCATTAAAGCCAGCGACCAACTGATAGCCCGCAACGACTCTTTGCCGGAACCATGGTATAGTGCCGGCATGTCGTATTTCAATCAGGCCGTCGCTCTTGACAAGAATGTTCGTTTAAGCAATAAGGAACGCCTGCGTATGCAGGAACTCTATAAGAAGGCGATGACCTATATGAAGCGTTTCCGCCAACTTGCTCCCGACCAGCAAGAACGATGGGTGTTTCCTCTCTATACCATTTATTTGAATCTTAATATGGGGACTGAGTTTGATGAAATCGACCGTCTCATCAAAAAGGGTAAATAGTTTATTGTAGTTTAGTAGATGAAGAAAACGTTTGAAATCCTCCAACAATTGGGTATTGCAGAGCTGAATCCTATGCAGGAAGAGGCAATGGATGTCATCCTTAGGAAACATCATGATATCATCATCCTTTCGCCGACTGGCACGGGTAAGACTTTGGCCTACCTGCTGCCATTGGTTCAGTTGTTAGACGGCGGGGCGCCTTCTGTTCAGGCTATTGTGGTGGTTCCTGGCCGTGAGTTGGCGCTGCAGTCTGCCGAAGTACTCACGTCCATGAAGTGCGGCTTGCGTGCGATGGCTGTTTATGGCGGTCGCCCTGCTATGGATGAGCACCGTGAGATGCTTAAGTTGGCTCCCCATGTCATCTTTGGAACTCCTGGACGTATCAACGATCATATTGCAAAAAGCAATTTCTCTGTTGATGACGTGAAGTTTCTCGTCATCGATGAGTTCGATAAATGCCTTGAGATGGGATTCCAAAATGAAATGTCGCAGCTTGTAGCAAGTCTGCCTTATGTAGAAAGGCGGTTTCTGCTTTCCGCTACTGAATGCGATTCCATGCCACGCTTTGTTCGCATGGGGAAAGTTGATCGCCTAGACTATCGGGTTGACGAGGAGCAGGTCTCAGACCGTGTTCAGATTCATTACATCATGAGTCCCACAAATGATAAGCTTGAGCCCCTCCGTCTGTTATTGCTGGAGCGTGGCGACGAAAGTTCAATAGTTTTCCTAAACTATCGTGAGAGCGTTGAGCGTGTGGCAGCCTTCCTTCGCCAGTCAGGATTTGTTGTCAGCATGTTTCATGGTGGACTTGAGCAGAAACAGCGCGAAGATGCCCTTTACAAGTTTGTCAACGGCTCTGCCAATATCATGGTTTGTACAGATTTGGCCAGCCGTGGTCTTGATGTTCCCGATGTTGATAACATTATACACTATCATCTGCCAGAGACGGAGCAGAACTACGTGCATCGTGTAGGCCGAACGGCCCGATGGGACAAGGAGGGACGTGCCTTCTTCCTGTTGAAGCCTGGCGAACAGGTGCCTGACTATGTTGACATGCAATCTACTGCTTACGATTTGAAACCAGTTCCTATCGAGAGCCCTTCTTCCATACGTCCCTTACTGCCCAAAATGGTGACATTATATATAGGAAAAGGTAAGCGTGACAAGATTTCTAGAGGCGATATTGTCGGATTCTTATGTAAGAAAGGAGGAATCCAGGCCTCAGAGATAGGAAAGATTAGTGTAGAAGAGCGTTTCACTTATGTTGCAATTGCTCGCAATCGTCTGCGTCAGGTGCTGAAAAACACCGCTGGCGAGAAGATAAAAGGCATTAAAACTATAATTGAAGAAGTGAAGTGAAAAAATATTTGGAAGTTTCAAATAATATTTGTAACTTTGTCACGTCAATATGAAAATCATTCATTAATCTTAAACGTATCAATAAAAAGCCTTATGAAAAAGTACAATTTCAATGCAGGTCCATGCGTCCTTCCTAAAGAGGCCGTCGAATCCACAATCAACGCTATTCGTGATTTTGACAACACAGGCATCGGTTTGATGGAAATCTCCCACCGCACGCCGGGCTGGGAACGTATTATGGCAGAGACTCGCCAACTCTGGCGCGACTTGCTTAACATCCCTGACACTTATGAGGTGTTGTTCCTCGGCGGTGGTGCCAGCACGCAATTCTTCATGTTGCCTGCCAACCTCATGAAGACAAAGGCTGCCTACCTTCAGACAGGTGTATGGGCCAAGAAAGCCATGAAAGAAGCAAAGAATTTCGGTCAGGTAGAAGTGGTAGCTTCGTCGGAAGATAAGACCTACAACTATATCCCGAAAGATTGGACTGTTCCTGCTGATGCAGACTATTTCCACATTACCACGAACAATACTATCTATGGTACCGAGATTCGCAAGGATTTCACCGCAGAGGAGTGCAATAACGTCATGCTTGTTGCCGACATGTCATCCGACATCATGAGCCGTCCCGTTGATGTCACTAAGTATGCCGTGATCTATGGTGGTGCCCAGAAGAATGTAGGTCCTGCTGGTGTGACCTTCGTCATCGTTCGCAAGGATATTCTTGGACAAATCGGTGACCGCGCCTACATGAACCCGCTGCCCACTATGGTCGACTATCGTACCCATGCAGCTGCTGAAGCTCGCAACATTTCGATGTTCAACACACCGCCCGTGTTGCCCATTTTTGTCATGCACGAAACACTCACCTGGATTAAGAATACAGTTGGTGGTCTTGAGGAAATGAATAAACTCAACGTGAAGAAGTCTAATCTGCTCTATGAGGAGATTGACCGTAACAGCATGTTTGTCGGAACTGTTGCCAACAAGGAGGACCGTTCCATCATGAACCACTGCTGGGTGATGGCTCCTGGTCACGAAGACAAGCAGGATGCCTTCATGGAGTTTGCCAAAGAGCGTGGCATGGTAGGTGTCAAGGGTCATCGTTCTGTTGGTGGTTTCCGTGCATCTCTTTATAATGCTTGCTCGCTTGAGGCTGTAGAGGCACTTGTTGCTTGCATGCAAGATTTCGAGAAACAGTACAAATAATTATTATTCTTGATTGCTGATAAACTATGAAAGTATTAGTTGCAACAGAAAAGCCGTTTGCAGCAGCTGCTGTGGAAGGCATTCGCAAGGAAATCGAAGGTGCAGGCCACGAACTGGTGCTGCTTGAGAAATATACAGAAAAGGCTCAGTTGCTCGACGCTGTAAAGGATGTCGATGCTATGATCATCCGTTCCGACAAGGCTGATGCTGAAGTGCTCGAAGCTGCCAAGCAGCTGAAGATAGTGGTTCGAGCTGGTGCTGGTTTCGACAACATCGACCTGGCTGCTGCTACGGCTCATGGTGTAGTGGCCGAGAACACTCCCGGTCAGAACTCCAATGCTGTGGCTGAGTTGGTATTCGGTCTGTTGGTGTATGCCGTACGTAACTTCTACAACGGTAAGTCGGGTTCAGAACTGAAAGGCAAGAAACTTGGTATTTTGGCATTTGGAAATGTGGGCCGCAACGTTGCTCGCATTGCTGAGGGCTTCGGTATGGATGTCTATGCCTACGATGCCTACTGTCCTGCTGATGTCATCGAGGCTGCCGGTGTGCATGCCGTGGCCAATCAGGAGGCACTCTTCGAGCAGTGCGATGTTGTGTCACTTCACATCCCTGCTACCAATGAGACACGCCAGAGCATCAACTATGCACTCGTGGGCAAGATGCGCAAAGGTGGCATCCTCGTCAATACAGCCCGCAAGGAAGTCATCAACGAGCCGGAGCTGCTGAAGCTCATGGCAGAGCGTGAGGACTTGAAGTTCGTCACAGACATCATGCCCGATGCTCACGACGAGTTCCTGAAGTTCGAGGGTCGTTACTTCTCCACCCCGAAGAAGATGGGTGCCCAGACTGCTGAGGCCAACATCAATGCCGGTATTGCCGCAGCCCGCCAGATCAATGCATTCTTCAAGGATGGTGATACTCGTTTCCAGGTGAACAAGTAATTCTTAGTAATCCATTAATCGCATAATAGAAAGATGGCAACAATCAAACCATTCCGCGGCATCCGTCCGCCGAAAGAATTTGTTGAAAGAGTAGAAAGCCGCCCCTATGATGTGCTGGAAAGCGACGAGGCTCGGGCCGAAGCTGGTGACAACGAGATGAGTCTCTACCATATCATCAAGCCTGAGATTGACTTCCCCGAGGGTACTTCCGAGTATGATCCACGCGTCTATGAGAAGGCAGCAGAGAACTTCCAGAAGTTCCAGGATAAGGGTTGGCTCGTGCAGGACGACAAGGAAAACTACTACATCTATGCCCAGACCATGAATGGCAAGACGCAGTATGGACTTGTCATCGGGGCATACGTCGACGACTACATGAACGGCATCATCAAGAAGCACGAGCTCACTCGTCGCGACAAGGAGGAAGACCGCATGAAGCATGTCCGCGTGAACAATGCCAACATCGAGCCCGTTTTCTTTGCCTATCCTGACAATGAGGTGCTCAACAAACTTATCATGCGCTATGCTGCAACTGAGCCTGAATACGACTTCATTGCTCCCATCGATGGCTTTGGCCACAAGTTCTGGATTGTTTCCGACGAGGCTGACATCAAGACCATCACCGAGGAGTTCCGCAAGATGCCTGCCCTCTACATAGCCGATGGTCATCACCGTTCGGCAGCAGCAGCCCTCGTGGGTGCAGAGAAGGCTAAGCAGAATCCCAACCATCGCGGTGACGAGGAGTACAACTACTTCATGGCTGTTGCATTCCAGGCTTCACAGCTCACTGTACTCGATTACAACCGTGTGGTCAAGGACCTCAACGGACTCACCAGTGAACAGTTCCTCGATGCTCTTCGTAAGAACTTCGTCGTGGAAGACAAGGGTACTGACATCTACAAACCAGCCCAGCTACATGAGTTCTCACTCTATCTCGATGGCCATTGGTATGCTCTCACGGCTAAGGAGGGCACCTACGACAACAACGACCCCATCGGAGTGCTCGACGTCGACATCTCCTCGCGCCTGATTCTCGATGAGATTCTGCAGATTGGCGACCTCCGTTCGTCCAAGCGTATCGACTTCGTGGGTGGACTGCGTGGGCTCGTTGAACTGAAGCGTCGTGTCGATTCTGGTGAGATGCGTGCCGCCCTGGCTCTCTATCCCGTTTCGATGCAGCAGATCATGGACATTGCCGACAGCGGAAAGATCATGCCGCCAAAGGCTACATGGTTTGAGCCGAAACTTCGTTCGGGCTTGGTCATTCATAAACTGAGCTAAACTGACCAAATCATCAGGAATGACCGACGAATATAAAACGATAACCTCTCAAATAGGCGAAGGATTTTACTCTGAAAAGCGGAGTAAATTCTTCGCCTTTGCTCATCATGTAGAGACGATTGACCAAATCAAGGAGCTACTGGCTCAGTATCGAAAGAAGTATTACGATGCCCGCCATGTCTGCTATGCCTACATGCTGGGAGCGGGTAGGGAGGAGTTCCGGGCCAACGACGATGGCGAACCCTCGTCGACAGCAGGAAAACCCATACTTGGGCAAATTAATTCTAACGAGCTGACAAATATCCTTATTGTTGTGATTCGTTATTATGGAGGCGTCAACCTGGGCACGAGCGGTCTCATTGTCGCCTATCGCGAGGCAGCTTCCGATGCCATTGCTCACGCCGTGGTTGAGTCGCGCCAGGTTGAAGAGGTGATCGACTATTCTTTCTCTTATCCCATGATGAACGACGTGATGCGCATTGTCAAGGAGATGTCGCCCCGCATTGTTTCACAAACCTTTGACAACACCTGTAGCATCAAATTGGCCATTCGCAAGAGCGAGGCTGACCGTCTGCGTGCCCGCCTGAACGGTCTTGCTTTCTAAGCGTAGGCGGTGCTTCCTGTTTCTTTCATTATCACAGCTATTTCATTGAAACATAAAAAAAGAGAAGAAATCCTTTTCGACTTCTTCTCTCTTTGNCGGAAGGTGAGGGATTCAAACCCCCGATACCCGAAAGGGGTATACCGGATTTCGAGTCCAGCGCGATCGATCACTCTGCCAACCTTCCTTTACTCGATTGCGGGTGCAAAATTACAAAGTTTTTTCCGTAGCACCAAATAATAAAGCAACTTTTTTTTCTTCAGGGTGAAAAAAGCAGCAAAAAAAGACGTTTGCTGTCATCCACGTTCAGCATTTACTCCTCGTCGCTGATGATGATTTGGTTCTCGTAAATATCAGAGAGGTCGATGTCGTCTATAATTCGGCCGCGCAGGGTGTCGCGTGCCATCTGCTGGTCGGTCTGCAACGTTGAATTCAGGTCTGCCTTTTCCTCCTCAGCCAGCAGTGGAGCTGGCGACAGGTAGTGCACAATCTTTTCTATCTGGGCAATGCGGGGCTGGTCGTTATCGGTGTTGCGGAAGTGCCGATAGTAGGTCAGTGCCGAGTTGAAATATTCGTAGGCCGTCGTAGTGTCGTTGTTGAAGAGGTAGCAGTAGCCCAGCCTGTAGAAAGCATCAGGCTTCTCGTTGTTGTAGCACACGTTGAGAGCCTGTTCGTAGTATTGCACGGCTTTCTGGTATTCCCCCAGGTTGAAGTGGCTTTCGGCATTGATGTAATAGTAGATGGAGCGTTCGTGCGGGGCGAATGGTTCCAACTGGGGCAGAATGGAATCCAGCAGCAGGTTCGTTTCCTTGTCGTTCCAGTCGTAGTAGTGGCAGACAGCCAGGAAAGCCCTGAAGCGCGGGTTCAGTTTGTATTTGCTATCCAGCTTGTCAAACAGGAGCAGGGCCTCATGGAATTTCCCACTCTGGAAGTATTCAATGGCTTTTCCAAACAGTTCGGAATCCGATGGTTTTTCCTCATCTTCATGCTGGGGCGATACGTTCGACCGCAGAAAACCAGCCCTTGGCGGTAGTGCCACGAGCAGCAACAGGAGGAAATAGCAAGGCAATGCTTTCATTATCTCGGATACGACGTCGTTCGGACTCCTTTTTTCTTACTTCGTATAGAAATCTATCAGGCGGCTGATGGCCTGTTTGCATACCTCGCAGAACTCTGGGTTCTCATTTGTGCGCATGCGGCAGTCGGGGTAGGCCCTGTATACTCCCTTCAGACTGTAGCCTGCACCCTCATAGAGTCCTGCACATTCCTTGCCAGCTTTGATAGGGGTTGGAATAGGCGTCCCCTTTGCCACCATCGATTGCCATTTCTTCGAGAAGTCAGCAAGTGTCGTGATGTTAGGCTCCCAGGGCTCCACGTCGTGGGGGTACATGGGAATCTGCTCTTGATCGTAGGCATATTCGTCGGCCAATCCCGCAAAGCTGTGGCCAAATTCATGCACCACCACTGGGCGGAACATCTCGTGATGGGTCATCGACAGGTTGTAAGAATTCAGGATGCCACCACCGCCGTACTCCGATGTGTTCACCAGTACGATGATGTGCTCGTAGGGTGTTCCCGCCAGCCAGTCGTGCATTGTCTTCAGGTGCAGCGTTGTCAGATAGCGGCTGCTGTAGAAAGTGTCGAAATGTGATTTCAGGGCCGTGTTGCGCCATATTCCCTTAGATGGCTCACTGGTGCCACTTTCTGCCGAAGGAGCCTGCACGGCTACGATGTTAAACCTCGAACGCATCGATTTGAAGGGTTCGTGAGCAAAGAGAGCCTCCACGGCAATGTTGACGTCCTTCAGAAACACGTCCATCTCCTCTTCCGTGTATCCCTCGGCCAGATAGGCTATGTGGATGCAGTGCGAAGGGTCGGCTGCCTCCTGCACAACGGTGTATGGTGTCACGTCGTTCTCGCCTATATGCCTGATAAGGATGTCGCCAGGCACCACCTGGTGCGTCATGGTAGAAGTCACCTCCCGTCGGTTGTTGCGCAGGTCGATGGTAATGTCCACTGTGTCTTTTGGCATAGGCACCAGAAATACGTTCTCAAACGACTTCCACACCTGCTCGGCTTCAGGATACGATTGCCATTCCTGAAACAGCGTCGAGAAGGAGTTGCGGTAGATGACCTCTCCCGTGCGATGACAGCGCACGCTGATCTGGCCGTTTCCCTCCACGGGCAACTCGGCCAGCCGCTTGTGCTTGCCATACCATCCCGGCATTTGCGACAGCTGGTCAAGAGCTATCACTTGATGGGTGGCATCGCCTGCAAACGTATAGTCAATCCTGAGCGTGCGCTCTTCAAAATAGTCGCTGAACACCTGTGCCTCTGCGGCATAGAAAGTAGTGAAAAGAAACAAGAAAAGAAAAAAACGTTTCATATTTATCGTTGATTATCCTTCGTCTTCTGTCGTGTTGCGAATAGCTTCAATCTCTTTCATCAATGTCTGAATGTAAGAGCGGTTCCAATCTTCCTCGTGATAGCGCTCGCCGTTGTAGAGCAGCAGGTCCACGTCCATGCGCACCACGCCGATCATCCTGTGAGCCCGCGTGTCTCCGCAACGCACCTCAATGCGCTTCAGCGCGCTGGCCACCTGCTTGGCCCCATGATTGGTGTGGGCAATGGCCAGGCAATTCAGGAAAGGTGTTCCCATCGGCAGGTTCTGGCCCTTGCTCCCAATGGGGTCGGTCCAGAGTTGCTGAGTGAACACGACATCCTTGAACAGCACTTCCAGCTGTTGCCGCGCCTTGAACATGCTGATTTCATGATCGTTGTTCGTGCCCAAGGCTATCACGATTTCCACTCTTTCTTTCATCAGTTGCAAAATTACTAATTATTCTTAAAAGAAACTTTTTTTTTGTGATTTTTTAGGAATTATAGTAATTTTGTTGCGATGAAACGTACAATTCTTTCTTTCACCCTGTTGCTGACCGTGCTTGCAGTTTCGGCACAGATGAAGTGGAACCAACAGTTCCAGAACTATATTGACCAGTATAAGGACATTGCAATCAAGGAGATGCAGCGTTATCGCATCCCCGCCAGCATCACTTTGGCCCAAGGCATCTTCGAGAGTGGGGCAGGGCAGAGCGAGCTCTGTCTGAAGGGCAACAACCACTTCGGCATCAAGTGCCACGGATGGACCGGCCGCACCGTTTATCACGACGATGATGCCTCGCAGGAGTGCTTCCGCGCCTACAACTCTGCCCTCGAGAGTTATGAGGACCACAGCAAGTTTCTCTCCTCCTCGCAACGCTACAGCCGCCTCTTTCAGTTGAAGACAACTGACTATAAGGGCTGGGCGCGCGGCCTGAAGGCGTGCGGTTATGCCACCAATCCCCAGTATGCCGACAAACTCATCCAACTCATCGAACTCTACCGCCTTTATGAATACGACCGCGGTTCAGCAGGAAAGAACAGCCATACCGGCAAGCGCCCTACAGTGGCAGGAGCCGACGAGCATATCATCCGCATCTACAACAAGAATCTCTATCTCTATGCCCGTCAAGGCGATACCTTCCGCTCCCTCAGTCGCGAACTGGGCATCTCGGCCCGCAAACTTGCCAAGTACAACGAGCGTGACAAAAACGATGTTCTTTCTGAGGGCGACATTATATATCTGAAGAAGAAGCAGAGCCGTGCCGACAAGGCCTTCAAGAAGCGTCCGCACGTCGTGAAGGCAGGCGAGAGTATGTATGGCATTGCACAGCAGTACGGTATCCGCCTGAAGAGCCTCTACAAGAAGAACCATCTCGAGCCTGATTACCAACTCCGCGTAGGCGATAAGCTCCGCGTGTATTAATCCCCAAAATAGAATAATCCCCAGCCATCCGTCTTAAGAGTGGCTGGGGATTGTTCTATCAGGAATTATAATTCCATGTTTAACCCGACATTTGGTTTAGAATCATACATAAACTTTTCAAAAAAACATATTTCAACAATATTTTCTGTTAAATAATGGCTAATTTGTTTGGTGGAATGGAAATAATTGCCTATCTTTGCAGCATAATCAATAGAAAAAGCTGTTAATACTCACCTAAAAGTTATCAGAATCATGGAGAAACTGACAAGCAAAGAAGAGGAAGTGATAGAGTTGATTTGGTCGTTGGGCCTGTGTGCGCCGAAGGATGTGGCATCGCTCTATCCCGAACCGCAACCCAGTGCGAATGCCATCGCCCAAGTGTTTCAGGCTTTGGAGAAGAAAGGCTACCTGGCACACGAGCCGAAGGGGCGCGGCTTCGTCTATCGGCCCATCGTGGATAAGCAGGCCTATGGGCGCGGCCGGTTGTCGAGTGTCGTCAGTCGCTTCTTCAGCGACTCGTACATGAGCGTGGTCTCGGCGCTGGTGCAAGAGGAGAAGGTCAGCGAGGCCGAACTGCTGCAGTATCTGGCCGACCTGAAGCGTAAGGACCACAGCAGCGGGGAGGGCTGACGCGTATGGTTGCATTCATTATCTTCGCCATCCGCTGGGCGGTGACGCTGACGCTGCTCTACTCGCTCTACAGGCTACTGCTCCGGCGCGAGACGTTCCACCGCCTGAACCGCGCCGTGCTGCTGGCCATCCTCGTGGTGAGTCCGCTGCTGCCGCTCGTGCCGCTACATACCGACACGCCGACGGCCATGGATGCGGTGCTTGCAAGAATTGAAGTGCCGCTGACGAGTCTGCCGTCTGATGAGAATGCGGCTGGAAACGCGCTCACTGCCCAAGAAAGCGAAGGGGCAACATCTGGCCTCTGGCTGCGCTACGGTGCCTACATTTATATAATAGGTATAGCCGTTGCGCTCGCCACTTACCTGTTTCGGGTGCTGACGCTGGTGCGTGTCATTCGTCGTAGCCGTCGCATCGCCCATCCGATGGTTCCCGACCGCGTTCATCTGATGCTGGACATGCGAATCACACAGCCCAGCAGTTGGATGCACTGGATTTTCATCGGGCCCATTGACCTGAAGCAGAACGCGGAGGCCGTGCTTCGGCACGAGCTGGCTCACGTGCGATTGAGGCATTCGTGGGACGTAGTGCTCTGCGACCTCACCTGCCGTCTGCTGTGGTGCTTGCCCTTCGCCTGGATGTTACGGCAAGATCTGGTCGACGTGCATGAGTTTCAGGCCGACGAGGCAGTATTGCAGGGCGGCGTGACGATTGATGAATACGAACATCTGCTGGTGCGCAAGGCCGTGCAGACACAGGTGCTGCCCATCGTGAACACCCTGCGTCGTGGGGCACTGAAGAAGCGTTTTGCCATGATGCACAGCGGACCTTCGTCGCGGTGGTCACGGCTGAAGCTGCTATATCTCG